>ERZ1673750.105-NODE-105-length-83008-cov-7.079780_pt1 | contig 83008 bp, 67 predicted proteins | sample MGYA00580203_ERZ1673750 | MGnify/ENA primary metagenome ERZ1673750 (study PRJEB41218, sample SAMN15661763) | gut metagenome | host: Homo sapiens | place: Canada: London | collected 2015-08-20/2019-03-30 | study: EMG produced TPA metagenomics assembly of... | reverse complement strand
CTGCTGCAGAAGTACTGGCAGTCCGGTCTCGCCGCCGGCGCCGTCAAAGAATAACACCCGACGACATGACCGACCACAATGGGCGCGGGCGAACGGTCCGCGCCCATTGTGTACCGTATGTCCGTAGCCGAGAAAGGGGGCCCATGCAACGATTCCGACTGCTGCGCATCATCCAAGCGCCGCCGGATGCCGCACATGCTTCCGCAATGCAGTACAAGACCACGACCATATGAATACCGGGAGAACACATTCATCATGATGAAGAACACACATCGAGCATTCCGCTGGCCGCAGCCCCTGGAGGGGCAGCAGGCCCGCATCTGGTACGGCGGCGACTACAACCCCGACCAGTGGCCCGAGGAGGTCTGGGACGAGGACATCCGCCTGATGACCAAGGCCGGCGTCAACGTCGTGTCCGTCGCCATCTTCTCGTGGGCCAAGATCGAGCCGCAGGAAGGCGTATACGACTTCGATTGGCTGGACCGCATCATCGACAAGCTCGGCAAGGCCGGCATCGCCGTCGACCTGGCCTCCGCCACCGCATCGCCGCCGATGTGGCTCACCCAGAAGCACCCCGAGGTGCTGTGGCGCGACGAGTACGGCCACGTATGCTGGCCGGGCGCGCGCGAGCACTGGCGTCCCACCAGCCCGGTCTTCCGCGAGTACGCGCTCAACCTATGCCGCAGAATGGCCGAGCACTACAAGGACAACCCGTATGTGGTCGCCTGGCATGTGAGCAACGAATACGGCTGCCACAACCGCTTCGACTACTCCGACGACGCGATGCGGGCGTTCCAACGCTGGTGCGAGGAGCGCTACGGCACCATCGACGCGGTCAACGAGGCGTGGGGCACGGCCTTCTGGGCACAGCGCATGAACGACTTCTCGGAGATCATCCCGCCGCGCTTCATCGGCGAGGGCAACTTCATGAACCCGGGCAAGCTGCTGGACTTCAAGCGGTTCAGCTCGGACGCGCTCAAGGCGTTCTACATCGCCGAGCGCGACGTGCTCGCCGAGATCACCCCGGACCGTCCGCTGACCACGAACTTCATGGTCTCGGCGGCCGGCACCGGTCTGGACTATGACGATTGGGGCTACGAGGTCGACTTCGTCTCCAACGACCATTACTTCACGCCCGGTGAGGCGCACTTCGACGAACTGGCCTACTCCGCCTCGCTGGTGGACGGCATCGCGCGCAAGAACCCGTGGTGGCTGATGGAGCATTCGACCGGCGCCGTGAACTGGCGTCCGATCAACTACCGCAAGGAGCCCGGCCAGCTGGTACGCGATTCCTTGGCGCATCTGGCCATGGGCGCGGACGCGATCTGCTACTTCCAGTGGCGGCAATCCAAGGCCGGTGCGGAGAAGTACCACACCGCTATGCTGCCGCACGCCGGCGAGGACAGCCAGGACTTCCGCGACGTGTGCGAGCTGGGTGCCGATCTGGCCACGTTGGGCGATCACGGGCTGACGGGCACGCGGCTGGCCAAGTCCCGGGTGGCCGTGGTCTTCGACTATGAGAGCCAGTGGGCCACCGAGCACACGGCCACCCCGACGCAGCAGGTCCGTCACTGGACCGAGCCGCTGGCCTGGTTCCGCGCCTTCGCCGACAACGGCGTGACCGCCGACGTGGTGCCGATCCGTGGGGATTGGGACAGCTATGAGGCGGCGGTGCTGCCGAGCGTATACCTGCTGGACGAGGCCAACTCGCAACGCGTCCGCGATTACGTGGCCAAGGGCGGCAAACTGTTCGCCACGTACTACACGGGCATCTCGGACGAGCGCGACCACATCTGGCTCGGCGGCTATCCCGGATCGATCCGTGACGTGGTCGGCGTGCGCATCGAGGAGTTCGCCCCGATGGGCGGCGACTTCCCCGGCGCGTTGGATCATCTGGATCTGGACAACGGCACCGTGGCGCATGACTTCGCCGACGTCATCACCTCCACGGCCGATACGGCCACCGTGCTGGCATCGTTCAGGTCCGAACCGTGGGTCGGCATGGACGGGTCGCCGGCGATCGTGGCCAACAGCTACGGTGATGGCTCCACCGTCTACGTCGGCTGCCGTCTGGGTCGCGAGGGCCTGGCGGCGTCGATGCCGGCGATGTGCGAGGCGATCGGCTTCGAGCTGCCGCAGTCCGACGGCCGTGTGATGCGCATCGAACGCGTATCCGAGGACGGTGCCGACCGGTTCGCGTTCCTGTTCAACCGTTCGCATGATCGGGTGACCGTGGAGACGGACGGCGAGCCGCTGGTGGCCTCGCTCGGCCGTGTCGAGGACGGCCGGGCCGTACTCGATCCGAACGGCGTCGTTATCGTCAGGCGCTGACGCCAACACCCACGCGAATGGGGAGGTCTCCGCATCGGAGACCTCCCCATTCGCTATATGTCGCTCTTCATCGCCGGTATGGGTCACAATGCGGTGGGGCGCGTCGCACCCCACCGGCCGGCTGCATCGGCCCCGTCACAGGGAGTCGGGAGCGGCGGAGAACCGCACGGCGGCCCAGCTGATGGGCGGCAGCGCGAACGACACCCGTCCGTCGGCGGCGTTCGCGTCGAGCGGCACCGGCACGACCGCATCCGGCTGTTCGGCCGTGTTCTGCCGGTGCGGATCGTCGTCATGCAGCATCATCGCATGGGTGATGCGCATATCCGCCGCATCGGCCTGCGGCAGCCCGGACAGGTCCACCGACAGCGTGTGCGCGGCCTCGGCATCGCGGTTGACCACCAGCAGCAGGCCCTCGCGCGTGTGTTCATCCCACGTCACCACGGCCTCGACGGCATCCACGTCGCCATAGGCCTCGGTATGCACGCGCGGGGCGTCGATTGCCGGCACGTACACCGTGCCCTTGGCGTGGTGCGCGGCCTCGGCGAACGGGTAGAACACGGTCTGCCGCCATGCGGGCCCCTGCTCCTCGGCCATGATCGGGGCGATGACGTTGACCAGCTGGGCGCGCGAGGCGGAACGGACCCGGTCGCAGTGCTTGAGCAGCGTGATCATCAGCGAGCCTTCCACCACGGCGTCCGCGGCCGAGTAGATGTCCTCCAGCAGGTGCGGTGCCTTCGGCCAGGGCTCGGGATGCAGGCCCTCGCTGGCCGCGGCCTTCCACTCGGCCTCCTGCTGGTTCCAGACGTCCGAGTACCACACGCCCCATTCGTCGAAGCTCAGCGCGATGTCGTGATCGCCGTTATGCGCGGCCTTGGCCGCATCGGCGCAGTCGGCCACGGTGGCGATGAAGCCGGTCATGTCCTCGGAGGAGGCCAGATAGTCCTGCAGGTTCCTGGCGCCGCGCTCGTAGTAGTAGGCGTGGCAGGAGACGAAGTCCAGATTGTCGTAGGCCCGGGTGAGCACCGTGCGCTCCCAGGTGCCGAAGGTCGGCGTATGGGCGCTGGACGAGCCGCAGGCCACCAGTTCCAGTCCCGACTCGGCGAGTTTCATGGCGTGCGCCACCTTGTCCACGGCCAGCGCGTACTCCTCGGGCGTCATGTGGCCGACCTGCCAGGGGCCGTCCATCTCGTTGCCGATGCACCACATGCGGATGCCCATCGGTTCGGGGATGCCGTTGGCCACGCGGCGGTCCGCCAGTTCGGTGCCCGGCGCGCCGTTGACGTATTCCAGTTCCTCCAAGGCGGCCTTGATGCCTCGGGTGCCCATGTTCACGGCAAGCATGATCTCGGTGCCGGCGCGTTGGCTCCACCGGTAGAAGTCGTCGATGCCCATCTCGTTGGTCTCGGTGCAATGCCAGGCCAGGTCGCGGCGGACGGGGCGGCTCTCGCGGGGGCCGGTGCCGTCCTCCCAGTTGTAGTTCGACACGAAGTTGCCGCCGGGGTAGCGCACGCAGGTCACGCCGAGCTCCCGGACCAGGTCGAGCACGTCGGCGCGGAAGCCCTGATCGTCGGCGGTGGGATGGTCGGGGTCGTAGATGCCGCCGTAGACGCAGCGGCCGAGGTGCTCGACGAACGAGCCGAACAGGCGGCGCGGCACGTCGGCTGTGGGGCGGATGCCCTCCAGGGAGGCGGTGGTGTCGGGCGCCGCGGCCGCGGTGGTGCCATCGGTCATGGGAACTCCTTTGTTTGCGTTGCCGAATGTAGTGATGTGGTTTCATTATAGACGAAACACGCGGACTGCAATTTCCTTGAAATCATGCGGTTTCGAAGGTGTGTCGCGTTTCGTGTTTGCGTAAACATTCAGTCTGTGATAATGTCGTCCATGACATCAAGGATTCGCAACCAACGGATTCAAGATTGCTACCTCATAAGGAAGGAAGAACGATGAAGTTCAATAAGCGCATCATTGCTCTGCTCGGCGCTGCGGCCATGATCCTCCCGCTCGCGGCCTGCGGCGGCGGCAACGATTCCGCTGCCGGCGACGGCGGCGAAGCCTCCGGCGACGAGAAGATCGAGCTGACCGTCTGGTCCTGGGACTCCACGCTGCCCCGTACCGTCGAGGGCTTCGAGAAGGAGAACCCGAACATCAAGGTCACCATCACCAATGCCGGCACCAACAAGGACGAGTACCAGGCGCTGAACAACGCGATGGAGGCCGGCTCCGGCGCTCCGGATCTGGCGCAGATCGAGTACTATGCGCTGCCCGAGTACGTGATCCGCGGCTACGTGCAGGATCTGTCCGGCTACGGCGCCGACGATTTCTCCGACTTCTTCACCCCGGGCACCTGGGCCTCGGTGGCCATCCAGGGCGGCGTCTACGCCCTGCCGATGGACTCCGGCCCGATGGCCTGGTTCTACAACAAGGACGTCATGGACAAGGCCGGCGTGAACCCGGACGAGGTCCGCACCTGGGACGACTTCTATGAGGCCGCCAAGAAGGTCCGCGCCACCGGCTCCTACATCACCTCCGACTCCGGCGACGCAGGCTTCTTCGACTCGATGACCTGGCTGGCCGGCGCCACCCCGTTCGAGACCGGCGAGGACGGCACCTCCGTCAAGATCAACCTGACCGGCGACGACAAGGTCCAGTCCTTCATCGACTTCTGGCAGAAGCTCATCGATGAGGACCTCATCGACACCAAGACCGCCGGCTGGACCGACGAGTGGAACCGTGGCCTGAACGACGGCTCCATCGCCTCCCTGCTGACCGGCGCCTGGATGCCGTACAACCTGCTCTCCGGCGCCCCGGACGGCGACGGCAAGTGGCGCATCGCCCAGATGCCGACCCTCGACGGCTCCGAGACCAACTCCGAGAACGGCGGCTCCTCGCTCGCTGTCATCAAGACCGATGACGAGGCCAAGGCCGAGGCCGCGTACAAGTTCGCCGAGTACGCCTGCCACAACGCCGACGGCGTCGGCGTGCGCGTGGAGGGCGGCGCCTTCCCGGCCGACAACGAGACCCTCGCCTCCGAGGACTTCCTGAACATGACCTCGCTGACCGATTCCGAGGGCAACGCCCACGAGTACTTCGGCGGCCAGAAGTTCAACGAGGTCCTGGCCAAGGCGGCGGCCAACGTCTCCACCGGCTACAAGTTCCTGCCGTTCGAGGTGAACGCCCGCAACGTCTACGCCGACCATGCCGGCGGCGCCTTCACCGACAAGTCCATCACGCTCGAGGAGGGCATCGCCTCCTGGGAGACCGCGCTCAAGGAATACGCCGAGCAGCAGGGCTACACCGTCGAGTGAACGTCGAGTGAATGAAGCCTCGCGGCAATAACTGAATACCGATAAAGCGGCCCGCGGCAGATGATGCTGCGGGCCGCTCCGTTGTTTACCAGACAAATGCCGTACACTACTGATGCAACGGCCCCGAACGAGGAGCCAGGACCGAATACGGTGAAGGAGCGGGTATGACGCGTGACGGGGGAGCCTGGCGGCGGATACGCCGCATCGCGGCGGCGGGACTCGGCGCCGCATTGCTGACGCTGGCCTCCGGCTGCGCGGCCGCCGCCGATACGCGCACCGTGATCACCGTGTGGTCCTGGGAGCCCAGCATGCGCGCCGTCATCGAGGACTTCGAACAGGCCAACCCGGATATCCGTGTGGAACTGGACGCCACCAGCGGGTACACCAACCTCAATCGCTTCATTCAGGACGGATACAACCTGCCCGACGTGGTGCAGCTGGAGTACTATGCCCTCGGGCAATACGCGGTCAGCGGACAGCTGCTCGACATCACCGATCGTGTGGCGGATTACGCCGGGCAGTATACGCCGGGCACCTGGTCCTCGGTGCAGCTGAACGGCACCGTATACGGGCTGCCGATGGATTCCGGCCCCATGGCGTTCTTCTACAACGAGGATGTGTTCCGCCAGGCGGGGGTCGACGCCGCGTCCATCCGCACCTGGGACGATTACTACGAGGCCGCCAGGAAGCTCAAGGAGATCGGCGTGTACATCACGGCCGACGCCGGCGACGCCAGCTTCTTCAACGCCATGGTCTGGCTGGCCGGCGGCCGGCCGTTCCTCACCTCGGCCGACGGCAAGGAGGTGACGGTCTGTCTGGACACCGACGCCGGCGTGGCCCGGTTCACCGCATTCTGGCAACGGATGATCGACGAGGGGCTGGTCGCCACCAACCTGACCACATGGTCGGACGAGTGGAAGGCGGCGCTCGGCGCGGGACAGGTGGCGTCGCTGTTCTCCGGGGCGTGGATGCCGTCCCTGCTGCTGGCGGATGTGCCCGGAGGATCGGGATTATGGCGGGTGGCCACCATGCCCACCGAGAACGGCATACCGACCAACGCGGAGAACGGCGGATCGGCGATGGGCGTGCTGCGCTCCACCCGTAAACCCGAAGCGGCCTTCCGGTTCATCGACTATGTCTGCCATGATGCGCAGGGCATCGCCACCCGCGTGGCCGGCGGCGCCTTCCCCGCGGACAACGCCACGCTGAACGACGAGGAGTTCCTGAGCCGGACCACCATCACCGACTCCCGCGGCATCGACATCCCGTACTTCGGGGGGCAGCGGTTCAACGAAGTGCTCGCCCAGGCCGCGCGCGAGGTGTCGGTCGGCTACCAGTACCTGCCGTTCGAGGTGTATGCGCGCAGCGATTTCAGCGACACCGTCGGCACCGCGTACCGTTGGTCGGCCAAGGCGCTGCGGTACAGCACCGCCAAAGCCCGTATCGAGGCGGGGGAGCGGACCGCGGACGGTAAACAGATTACGCTGCCCGAAGACCCCGGGCAACGCGTGAGCATGATGGACGGCGTGGCCCTCTGGCAGCGCGACCTGCTGGAATACGGCACCAATCAAGGGTTCACGATGAGCAGCGCCTCCTGACGGCTTGGAACCACCCTGAAGCCGGATCGCCGCCGTCGGGGTGCCGGTGCCGGGCCGCGTCGGACGCTTTCGGACGTTGTCAGACGTTGCGGGCGTGGATCTTGGCCATGCCCTTGAAGATCAGATCCGGGTCGTAGACATCGATCAGATCGGTGTCGTCCATGAACACACGGCCCAGTCCGCCGGTGGCGATGACCTGGAAATCCTCCCGGATCTCCTCTCGGAACTGCATGATGGTGCGCTCGATGCCGCCGAGGAAGTTGTAATACAGGCCCGCCTGCATCGCTGTCTTCGTGCCGGTGGCCAGAATCGAATCCGGACGGGTGATCTCCACCTCGGGCAGCTGCGCGGTGCCGGTCCACAGCGCGGCGGCGGCCGTGCGCAGACCCGGGGAGATCAGCCCGCAGGTGATCGTGCCGCGCGCATCGACATAGTTGAACGTGGTCGCCGTGCCGAAATCGGCCACCAGCGCAGGCCCTCCGTACACGTAGTAGGCGCCGGCGCAGTCGGCCAGACAATCCGCCCCCAGCGACTTCGGGTCGTCGATGCGGATGTTCATCCCCGACTTGACCCCGGGGCCGACCACCATCGGGTCGATATCCAGGAACTTGACGATGCTGGCACGGAAGGAATGCATCACCTTCGGCACCACGGAGGCCACGATCACGTCATCCACATCCTGCGGCGAGTACCCGCTCATCCGCAGGAACTCGGTGATCATCAGACCATACTCGTCCGAGGTGTGATCCGCTTTCGTGGTGATCCGGTACGTGCCCACGATCCGCTCCCCCTCAAGGAAACCGAGCACGATATTCGTGTTGCCGATGTCCACTGCAAGTAACATGCCTCCATCATACCGGTCCGGACATGGGTCGGGTCTACAATGGTGCGCGGTGGACGACCCGGATGGGCGGCCAACCGCAGCAAACGAATCACAGCATCACCATACGCAACGCATAAGGATTGTCATGGCTGAACATCCAGGTGCGCACGGCCGGACCGGCGCAACCTCATCACCAACAGCACCCGCATCACCGACCAACGAAGCCAGCACGGACGCCTCGCTCAACGCCCGCGTCAAAACGCCGCATCGCCGTCCGTGGGCGTGGATCGCCGTCGCGGCCGTGGCCGTGGTGGCCGTCGTCATCGGCATCATCGCAATCGTCAACCGTCCCGCAACACAGCAGGCCGGGCGACGCGACACCGTCACCATCGGGCTGAAACTCGCTCCCACCAACCTGGACATCCGCAACCAGTCGGGGTCGGCGCTCGACCAGATCCTCATCGGCAACGTGTACGAAGGCCTCGTGGCCCGGGACGAGAACAACCAGGTCGTGCCCGCGCTCGCCGCCAGCTGGGAGGAGAGCGCGGACGGACTGACCTACACGTTCCACCTCAACGAGGGCATGAACTTCTCCAACGGGGACGAACTCAACGCCGATGACGTGGTCTGGTCCATCCAAGAACTGGTGGGCAAGCAGTACCATGACGCCAGCTCGCTGACCAACTTCGACTCGATCACGGCCGTCGACCCGAACACCGTGGAGCTGCGCCTGAGCGCGCCGAACTCCAACCTGCTGTGGACGCTCGCCGGACGCTGCGGCCTGGTCTTCGACCAGGACGCCGAATACGACATGAAAACCGAGGCCATCGGATCCGGCCCATATCTGGTCAGCGAGTTCCGCGCCAACGACTCGATCACGCTGAAGGCCAACCCGGACTACTGGGGTGAGCGTCGTGCGGCGACCGAAACCGTGGTCGTCCGGTACTTCACCGACGACAACGCGGCCGTCAACGCCCTGGCCTCCGGCGACGTGCAGGTGCTGGCGCCGATCAGCGAGAACCTGGCCGGCCAGTTCGCCGATGACCCCGACCACTACACGGTGCAGGCCGGGGACGGCACCGACAAATACGTGCTGGCCTTCAACGGCGCCGGCGAACACACCTCGGATCCGCGCATCCGGCAGGCCATCCGGTATGCCATCGACCATGAGGAGCTCATCGCCTCGCGCGGCGGTGCCGACGCGCCGCTCGGCGGGCCGATTCCCTCGCTCGACCCCGGATACGAGGACCTGACCGACCTGTACCCGCACGATGTGGACAAGGCGCTGGAGCTGATGGCCGAAGCCGGGTACGGGCTGGACAACCCGCTGACGCTGCGCTTGGAATACTCGAACACGTACGGCACCGACCTGGGCGACCAGCTGCGCTCGCAACTGGCGCAGATCGGCATCGACCTGAAGGTGGAGGTGGTGGAGTTCTCCACATGGCTGCAGGACGTGTACACGAACAAGGACTACGACCTCTCGCTCGTGGACCACAACGAAAGCCACGACTTCTACCAGTGGGCCGACCCGGAGTACTACTACAACTACGACAATGCCGAGGTCCAGGACCTGTACGCGCAGGCGCTCGCCGCCACCGACGACGCGGACCGCGACGAGTTGCTGCGGCGGGCCGCCCGGATCGTGTCCGAGGATGCACCCGCCGACTGGCTGTTCAACTACCGCATTACCACCGCATGGGTCAACGGCGTAGAGGGCTTCCCGGTAAACCTCAACCAGACCCAACTGCCCCTGTGGGATCTGGCGTACGAAAGCGAGTGACCGATGAGGTTTGTACTGCGGCGACTGCTGCTGTTCGTGGTGGCGTTGCTGGCCATCTCGGTGGCGGTGTTCGCCATGCTGCGCGTTCTGCCGGGCGATGTGGCCGCGGTGATGGCCGGCGTGAACTCGCCGCCGGAACGCGTGGCCCAACTGCGCGCCGAGCTGGGGTTTGACCGTCCGCTGGCCGTGCAGTACCTGGACTGGTGCGCGAACCTGCTGCACGGCGACCTCGGCGCCTCCATGCTCACCGGCCGTTCGGTCAGCGAGCAGGTGGGGGTGCGGGCCTCCATCACCTTCCCGCTGATCACGCTCGGCCTGCTCGTCGCCCTGGTGATCGGCATCCCGCTGGGGTGCGCGGCCACCTTGGCCCGCGGGCATCGCGCCCGCGCCGCCTACCGGCTGGTCTCCATCGTCGGCGGAGCCATTCCCGCGCTGTGGAGCGGCATGCTGCTGATCCTGCTGTTCGGCCGCGGCGTGGGCCTGATCGGCGTCCTGCCCTCGCAGGGCTTCCCGGCCGCGGGCTGGGGCGCTCCAGGCCGGGCGCTGACCTCGTTGATACTGCCCGCCTTGAGCGTGGGCATCATCGTGGGCGCCAGCCTGATGCGGTACACGCGGTCGGCGTTGGGCGAATTCGCCTCCTCCGGGTACATCGAGACGGCGATGTCCTGCGGCATGACCCGCACGCAGGCGGTGCTGCGGGTGGGCCTGCGGCTGGCCATGCCGCAGATGGTGTCCGTGGTGGGACTGACCTTCGCTGAGATGATTACCGGCGTGATGGTCATCGAGAACCTGTTCGCCCTGCCCGGTCTGGGCACCGGTCTGGTGACCGATGTGGGTAACCGCGACCTGATCGCCGTGCAGGGCGAGCTGTTCATGCTCGCCGCGTTCTTCCTACTCATCGGTCTGCTGGTCGACCTGGCGCATCGGGCCTTGGACCCCCGGCTCAAGGCGTCCATCAGTGGAAATGAGGTGTCCGCATGAAGGCTGCAATCGGTTACGCCGCCACGGTATTGCGCTCGATGTGGCGGCACGCCGGCGGTCGGTTCCCGCTGGTGGTGCTCGGCCTGTGGGCGGCGATATCGGTGGTGTCGCTGTTCTGGACGCCGCAGCCGCTGATGCGGACCGACGGCTACCACACCTGGCAGTCGCCCTCTGCCGAGCATTGGCTGGGTACGGACGGTACCGGCGCCGACGTGTTCAGCTGGCTGATGGCCGGCTCCCGCACGGACCTGCTCATCGTGATCCTGACGGTGCTGGTCGCCGCCGCGCTCGGGCTGTTGTTCGTGGCCGCCATGGTGTCGCGGCATACGGCGTTGGCCGGCGTCTCGGTGGTGGTGGTCGACGCGCTGATCTCGATCCCCACCGTGCTGATCGCCCTGGTGCTGGCGGTGCCGTTGGGCGCTTCGATTGCGGTGATCGTCATCGCCTGCGGCTTCGGATACGGGCTGAACCTGGCCCGTGTGGCGCGTCCGCAGGCCCTGCTGGCCGCGCAGTCGGATTACGTGGAATCCGCGGTGTCCAACGGGGCGTCGGGCGCGTATGTGTTCTTCCGCCATATCGTGCCGAATATCCTGCCGGTTATGCTGGTGCAGCTGTCGCTGTCCGCGGGAACCGCGGTGCTCGCCGAATCGGGGCTGACCTATCTGGGTGTGGGCGTGCCGTCGGGCACCTCCAGTTGGGGGCATTCGCTGGCCACCACCGTGCGGTTCATCACCGTGTATCCGTTGACCGTGCTGTGGCCGGGACTGGTGGTGACCGTGGCGGTTGTGGCGTTGAACCTGTTCGGCGACGCCTTGCGCGATGCGATCGACCCGGTGACGAATCCGGAACTGCGGCGGGCCGCGGGCGTGACCCGCATGGAGGAGGACGGCCATGGGCGTTGATATTCGCGATCTGCGCATCGCCATCGGCGGCAAGGAGATCGTTCACGGCGTCGACCTGTCGATCGGCGATGGGGAGCGCGTGGGACTGATCGGGTCATCCGGTTCGGGCAAGTCGATGATCGCCCGCGCGATGCTGGGCCTGTTGCCGCCGGATGTGACGGTGGCCGGCTCGGTCATGCTCGGTGGCTCGGAGGTCATCGGTGCCGCCGACCGCACGCTGGCCGATCTGCGCGGCCGGTATACGGGCATGGTCTTCCAGAATCCGGGCGCCTCATTGAATCCGGTGCTCCCCGTGGGCAGGCAGGTCGGGCTGCCGTTACGGCTGCACTACGATCTGACCCGTTCCGAACGCGTCGAGCGCGTGAACGCCATGCTGGCCAAGGTCGGTCTACCGGCCGACGTCGCGGCCAAATTCCCGCACGAACTCTCCGGCGGACAGCGGCAGCGCGTCGGCATCGCCACCGCGCTGATCACCTCTCCGCGGCTGATCGTGGCCGACGAACCGACCACAGCGCTCGACTCGATCACCCAGCGGCAGATTGTGGATCTATTGGTGTCCCTGGTCGATGAGGCGGGCGCCTCGATGCTGTTCATCACCCATGACTTCTCGGTGCTGACGCGTGCCACCACCCGTTGCGTGGTGCTGGACGAGGGTTCGGTGGTGGAAACCGGCGAGACGGCCGCGATGCTCGCCGCGCCGCAGGACGAACGGACCGCGCGGCTGGTGCGGGCGGCCCGAACCCTGACCCTGCGCGCGTCGCGGGAAGGTGCCGATCGGGAGACGGACCGCGGCGCAGCGCCCTCAGACGATGCAACAGCGGACGAACACGAAGGCGAGGCATGAGCATGGCGAATGACGTGGTGCTGCAGGGGAGCCATATCGGCAAATGGTTCGGACGGCGGTCCGAGCGTCGGCAGGTGCTGTTCGACGTGTCGGTTGCGGTGCATGCGGGGGAGTGCCTGGCCGTGATCGGCGGTTCCGGATCGGGCAAATCCACGCTGACCCGCATCCTGCTGGGATTGGAGACCGCTGACGCCGGAACGGTGACATACCAAGGCGCGGATGTGACGTGCGGCTCCCGTGCCGCCGGTTATCAGGCGTTGCGCCGGGATTCGGGACTGGTGTATCAGGATCCGTTCGCCTCGCTGAATCCGCGGTGGACGGTGGCGCGTTCGGTGGGCGAGCCGTTGCATCTGCGCCACCGCGGCATGGGCTCCGATGACGTCGCCCGCCGTTGCGCCGAAGCGTTGGACACGGTCGGTCTGGAGCCCTCGACGTTCCTGAACCGGTATCCGGTGGATCTGTCGGGCGGACAGGCGCAACGTGTGGCCATTGCGCGCGCCATCGTCAACAATCCCAAGGTGCTGCTGGCCGATGAACCGATGAGCGCCATCGATGTGGCGGCACGCGTCCAGATCCTTGAGGCGTTCGCCGCCATCCGCAGGCGGACGCCGGATATGGCGCTGATCGTGGTTTCCCATGATCTGGGCGTCGTGCAGCATCTGGCCGATCGCATCGTGGTCCTGCACGATGGCCGCGTTGAGGAGGAGGGCCCGACGGCCCGGATTCTGCGGGAGCCGAGGAGCGCGTACACCCGCACGCTGATCGAGGCTGCATCATAGCGGTTCGCACTACCTCGGGTTTCGCGGAGACGCCCCTTGGAAAACGGCGGTTGAATCAGAAAACCTCGAAGTAGTGCGAACTATGGTCGGATCATCACCACCTCGTCGCACCACTGCGCGGCCAGCTCCTCATCGTGGGTCACCACGAGCACGGCTTTGCCGCGGTCGGCCAGCGTGCGCAGCAGCGCCCCGACCTGACGCATATGCTTGAGGTCCAGGCCGCTGGTCGGCTCATCCAATACGATGAGCTCCTTATTGCACATCAACGCCGATGCGATGGCCGTGCGCTGCTTCTGCCCGCCGGACAGACTCATCGGATGCCGGTCGGACAGCTCCATCAGATCCAGATCGGCCAGAATACGGTCGGCGGCCTGCAGAACATCCTCGGGTGCGTCGAATTCGTCACGATACGGTGTGGACAGCAGCAGCTCGCCGCGTACCGAGTCGGCGAACAGCTGATAGTTCACGTCCTGCATGACCAGGAACCCGTGACGCGTCAGCTCGGAAGGTGAGGCCGTCTCGCCGTACCGGAGTATGCCGCCGTCCAACGGCTTGGCCAGCCCGACCAAGGTGCGTACCAGCGTGGTCTTGCCGGCGCCGTTATGCCCCATCAGCCCCACGATTCTACCGGCGTGCAATGTCAGGTCGGGGATTGTTCGGCTGAACGCGGCGGCATCGGGGCGGCGTCTGCGGAACCGCCCGAACACGCGGGTTTCACGGTATCCAACAGTCAGTCCGCGGGTTGCGATCACCGCAGTGCTCGAGGCTGACTGATCCTGAATATTACCGTTCGCCGGCAAGGGGGCGTGACGTCGTCCAGTGCGGGGGATATGTCGGCTGACATACCGTTGGGCGGCGCGGATGGCGTACCGTCCGCGTCGCGTTCGCGCGTTGCCACGTCGGCTGACAGTCCGGTGCGGTAGCGGAATCCGATGTGTTCCGCGTCGATGACGATGCGGCCTGCGCCGATTCGCGACTCCGGGGTGTGGCTCATAGCACTCCCGTCAGGAAGAGGATGAGCGGCAACGCGCAGAGGATCATGATCGCCCAATCCGGTATGCCGATGCGGATATCGGTCATGCTGGTGTGGCGGCCCGGATTGCCCAGCCCCTTGGTCATGGCTGCCACGGACAGATCCTGCGCCACCACGGTGGCGTTCATCAGCAACGGCACGATGATGTACTCCAATGACTGCGCCGGGTGCCGCAGCGGCGAACCGCCTCCGGAGGGTATGCCGCGCAGCGCCATAGCGTTGCGGATATGCCGGTAGTCCTCGCGTAGAGTGGGGAAGAACCGGATGACCACGATGCAGGGGATGATGACGGCTTCCGGAACGTGCATGCGGCGCAGCGCCGCCGTGAACTCTCCGGGACTGGTGGTGGTGAACGCGAATGCGCCGGTGATCAGGCAGGGCAGCAGCATGCGGATGCCGACGGCGATCATCGGGAAAATGGCCAGCCATGCGCCCCGGCCCTCAGTGGGCGGTTCGATCAGGCTCAGTGCCAGCAGCGCGCCGTAGATCAGTGTGAATCGCACGCCCGAGCGGATTCTGCCGGACAGGAACAACGGCAGCAGGAACAGTGCGGTGAGCAGCACTTCGGTGCGAGTGTTCACATGGCAGAACAGCAGCAGGTTCGCCTCCAGCAGCAGGAACAGTTTGGCGCGCGGATCCAATCGGAGCCGATGCCTGCCGTCAAACCGGGAACGCGCGGCGACGCCGACCGCGGTATGGTCCGCAGCCGGCGTCATCTCAGATGTGCCGATCAAATGATGCCCGCCTTGGCGAAATGCTTGCGCATCATGCGCTGGCCGAACCAGCCGCCGATGAGCGCACATACCAGGATGGCCGCCATGGCCAACCAGAACGATCCGGTGTTCACCTGGGCGAACACGCCGTCGATATAGGCGGCGTCCTTGCCCTTGGCCTCCAAGGAGGCCACATAGGCGTCCTTCATGAACCACAGGGGCAGGATCGGGCCTGTCAGGCCATAGGAGAACACCACGTAGCTGACCAGGATGCCGATTCTGCTGCGGTATCTACCCATGGACGCAATGAGGTCGGCGGCCACGGCGCACACGATGTTCGCCAGGAACGCCAGTACGAAATGCCCGGATACCAGGAAGAACAATCCCATGACCAGACCCATGACGGTGATGCCGCCGAACTTGCCGAGACGGGCGACCAGCAGCATGTACACGCAGCCGGCGACCAGCGCGCACAGCGCCGGCAGCAGAATCGAGCCGAATCCGGCGAAGATGATGACCGAAGCGAACGTGCAGACGGCCACAAGCACGAAATAGATGGCGGTGAACACGCCGATCGTGATCAGGTCGGGGATGGAGAGCGCGGCAAAACCGCGGGGCGGCTTGGCGGGAACAGGGGCGGTGCGTGGCGCGTCGGTCATGGTGGCTCCTTCGTAGGCATCCCCGCACCCCGGGGAGGGGCGGGTGTGTCGGATTGGTGACGGATGGTCATCTGGTTGTCAAGCTAACGAACGAACACAGGAAAAACAAGACTGTTCTTTTTGGCGGGAGTATACGATAATGCGGCGAATTTGCGGCAGATGTCTGGTATCGAACCCTTCTGCGCCTCGCTGCGGCGTTCCTGAGTCTTACGAACCGGTCCGCGAGCACGGCGACCTATGCCTGTGGGGCATCGCGGCGTCCCGGGGTCCCAAGCACGGGCGTAATCGTTGCATCGGTTGATTTCAGCGGGATGCGCGTGTCCTATAGATTGTTTCGGCGGGCGCCGCTAATATGTAAAACGAGCAAACTAAAACGGGGCGGTGCCGATGCCGCTCCGGATCCTGCAACGACGCGAAGGGAACCAAGATGCGGATTTATGTGGACATTAACGCGGAACGTGACGGCGACGGTACCTCAGCCCGGCCGTTCCGGCATATCGACGATGCGGCGCGCATCGCCATGCCCGGCGACGAGGTGCTGGTCGCCCCGGGCATCTACCGCGAATACGTCGACCCCCGCCACGCGGGCACCGAGGACGCGCGCATCACCTACCGCAGCGTCGAACCGCTCGGCGCGGTGATCACCGGCGCCGAGGAAGTGCGCAACTGGGAGCCATATCAGGGCGACGTATGGGTCGCCCGCGTCGACAACACGGTATTCGGCGACTACAACCCGTACGCCACCTACGTGTACGGCGACTGGTACTTCGCCGGCCGCAGCAAGCACACCGGCGTCGTCTATCTCAACGACAAGGCGATGTACGAGGCGGCGAACATCGAGGCCTGCATCAAGGCCGAACCCTCCGAAACCTCATGGGAGCCGGAAGCCTCGGTCTACCAGTGGTACGCGGAACAGGACGGCGGCCAGACCGTGATCTACGCGAACTTCCAGGGGCGGAATCCGAACGAGGAGAACGTGGAGATCAACGTGCGCCGCGAATGCTTCATGCCATCCGAAACCGGGATCGGCTACATCACGGTCAGCGGCTTCACCATCACCAAGGCCGCGACCACATGGGCGCCGCCCGCCGCCTACCAGGACGGCATGATCGGCCCGCACTGGTCCAAGGGGTGGATCATCGAGGACTGCGAGATCAGCAACAGCAAGTGCGCGGGCATCTCGCTGGGCAAGTACTACGATCCGGACAACGACCACTACTTCACCACCCGGCATGTCAAGAGCCCGACCCAGATGGAGCGCGACGCCGTCTGCCGCGGCCAGTACCACGGCTGGCTCAAGGAGAAGGTCGGCGGGCACATCATCCGCCGCTGCAACATCCACGACTGCCAGCAGGGCGGCATCATCGGACGCATGGGCGGCGTGTTCTCGCTGATCGAGGACAACCACATCCACCACATCAACAACATGATGGAGCTGGGCGGCGCAGAGATTGCCGGCATCAAGATGCACGCGGCCATCGATGTGACGATCCGGCGCAACTGGATCCACCACTGCACGATGGGCATCTGGTGCGACTGGGAGGCACAGGGCACGCGCATCAGCCAGAACCTGCTGCATGACAACCAGCGTCCGACATTCGCCAAGCAGCTCAAGGGCGGCATGATGAGCCAGGACCTGTTCGTGGAAGTGGGACACGGACCCACCCTGATCGACAACAACATCCTGCTGTCCGACGCCACGCTGCGATTCGCCACCCAGGGCGTGGCCATGGTTCACAACCTGATCTGCGGCGCGTTCACCTGCGTGGGCGGCGGCACCGGCCCGCGCTACACCCCGTACCATATCCCGCACCGCACCGAGGTCATGGGGTTTATGACCATCCTGCACGGCGACGACCGCTTCTACAACAACATCTTCGTGCAGAAGTGGCCGGCGGAGCCGTTCGTCACGCTGCATGACAGCGATGACGGCAAGGACGAGGAGAACCGCGAGGTCGGCACCCATGTGTGGAACGGATATCCGACCTACGAGGAGTGGATCGCCATGTTCGACATGGACACTGACACCCCCGACATGGCCAAGCTCGATCCGGCGCACAACCATGCGCTGCCGGTCTGGTGCCGCGGCAACGTGTACTTCAACGGCGCGAAGGCATGGGAGCATGAGACCGACTGCCTAGTGGACGCCGAGCATCCGGTGAGCGTGGAGGTGACGGTCGGCGAGGACGGCCGGCCGCGTCTGGAGACGAACCTGTATGACGTGCTGGACGATTTCCGTGCCGGCATGGTCGACAGCGACGTGTTGGGCCGGGCGTTCGAACCGGAGCAGCGCTTCGAGAACCCCGATGGCACACGCATCGTCTTCGACCGTGATTACTTCGGTGCGCACCGCGGCGTGGCCGTGGTCCCCGGTCCGCTGGCGGGTGTTGGGGAGGTCGGACAACCGTTGTGTTGACCACAGTCGTTCGCACTACCTCGGGGTTTCACGATTGACCCCGCCTATTTCGCGGGGTCGGAAAATAATGCCCGAGGTAGTGCGAACCTCAATCCGCGGTCTCTACGCGGGCCGTCTTCTCCGGCGTGATCGTCATGCTCTGGAAGCGGTGCTGCATGTAGTCGTTATCGAAATGCTTGGCGTAGAACACCTCGACCGGCGAGTTCGGCTGCAGCCCGGACTCCCGGTCGTACCAGCACTCCAATGATTGCAGCGTCATCACGCCGTCGACCAGCATCAGCAGGGCGCACACCGTGGTGACCGCATACCGCCAGCGCCAGGGGATATGGTTGATCAGCCGCAGCAGCCACGGCAGGCAGAACCTGATCCACACGAATCCCAGCGCGCCCCACATGCACATGAACAGCGTGCTGGTGCGCCCGCCGGTCAGCGTGGCGATCGGATCGGGGAACAGGCCGAGAATCGTGAACCCGGAGTAATTCCACGCCACCGCGCCGAACGAGGTCTCCATGAACCAGCTGGTAGCCGCCTCGAACGCGCCGCCGATCACCGCCGACACTAGGAAGATGATGGCCGGATTGGCCTTGTAGAACCGGTTGAGCGCAATGGTCATCAGCGTGGCGCCGAAGCCGTAGATCGGCGAGAACGGGCCGAACAGCATGCCCGCGCGATCCTGGTAGTGCCCCGGATCCACAATCACCATGTGGTACACCGTCTCGATGATCAGTCCGATCACGCAGCAGACCGTGAACACCCAGAACAGGTTGAAGAAGTTCAGTGCAATGAATCCGCGGCCGTCCTTGGCCCGTCCGAGCGTGCCGGCGGCCGCCTCGCGCTCCAGCTCCTTGTTGCGCCGCTGCCTGGCCAGCTCGCGCTCGCGGCGCAGCGAGGGATCCACCGTGGAGGCGATGACCAGCAGGATGGCGATGCGGATCAGCGGATCGGCCACATGCCCCTTGAAGCCCAACAGCATGATGGTGATGATGCCGATCACGATGTTCAGCAGCACCAGTAGATAGGCGTAAAGCGCCGCGTGCCGTCTCCGGTTACGCAGCAGCGAGACGCCGAAGACCACGTCGGCCACGCTGTGCAGGAAGACCAGCACGAGCTGGATGACGGTGAGCGTCACCGTGAGCGTGACATGGTGCGAGTGGCTGACCGCATCGGTGCCGCCGGTGGCCAGCGCCCAGATGATCAGCGCGCCGCACGCGAGCACGGTCGCGCCGCTGACCAAGCAGATGACGCCGTAGATCCTCATCAGCAGCGGGATCCGGCCGGGCGCACTCGCGGGCGGATTCGCGGCGGGCGGATTGACGGATGGTATGGATGCAGTGGATGACATGGGATCTCCTTCATGGCCGGGTATGTGACTCGGCGCTGGGTCGTATGCCTCCATCCTAGCCGCGGGCGGTGCGGGCCACCCTCCTACGGGTGGCGCCGACACGCCGACGTAAGGCAGGCATGCCCGCGCATGTTGCCAAATTGCGCGACATATGGCGGGTCGCGGCCAGCTTCGGGAGCTGGTGCGTCTGAGCCCGTGCGCATCGGGCACCGTTACGATGGGAGTGGGGAACGGCGAAAGGAGCATGCGATGGGTGGACGTCCGGACGCGGTGAAGGTACGCGGCGCTCGCGTGAACAATCTGAGGAATGTGGACGTGGACATCCCTCTGGACTCCCTGGTCGGCATCGCCGGTGTGTCCGGTTCGGGCAAGTCCTCGCTGGCGTTGGACGTGCTGTATGCGGAAGGGTCGCGCCGGTATCTGGATGCGCTGTCCACCTACACGCGCCGCCGCATGACCCAGGCGCGTCGTCCGCAGGTCGACTCGATCAGCTACCTGCCGCCGGCGTTGGCGCTGCACCAGCGTCCGGGTGCGGGCGGCATGCGCTCGACCTTCGGCACGATGACCGAACTGTTGAACGTGCTGCGGCTGATGTTCTCCCGCCTTGCCAGCCACCGCTGTCCGAACGGCCATTACCACGCGCCGACGATCGCGGTGGCCGCGGAGTCGCCGATGTTCTGCGAGGAATGCGGGGAGCGGATTATGCCGCCGGGCGCCGAGGACTTGGCGTTCAACTCGACCGGTGCCTGCCCGCGCTGCCAGGGCACCGGCATCGTTCGCGACGTGGACGACGCCACCCTGGTCCCCGACGAGTCGCTGAGCATCGACGAGGGCGCGGTGGTGCCATGGCGCACGTTCGGGTTCAATGTGCAGCCCGACATCGTCCGGGAGTTCGGCGTGCGCACGAACGTGCCGTTCCGTGAGCTGACCGAGGCCGAACGCGAGATCGTGTTCAACGGGCCGGAGGAGAAGAAGCATATCGTCGTCACCTCGATGAAGGGGGTGCATGATCTGGATTTCACGTTCCGCAACGCGCGTCTGACCGTGCTCAAGGAGCTCGACCGCGCCGTCGACGAGAAGCGGTTCGCCAAGGTGGCGAAGTTCCTGGTGGAGCGTACCTGTCCGGATTGCGACGGCACGCGGCTCAGTGACGCGGCGCGTGCCCCGCGCATCGGCTCATACGGTCTGGCCGAGGTGACCTCGTGGGCGTTGCGCGACATATTGGACTGGGGCAAGGGGGTGCCTGCCATGCTGCCCGCCGATATGCGGGAGATGGCGGAGACGCTGACGGCCACGCTGCTTGAGATGGGCGGCCGTCTGATGCAGCTGGGATTGGGGTATCTGACGTTGGACCGCTCGTCGGCGTCGTTGTCGACCGGCGAGCGCCAGCGTGCGCAGCTGGCGCGCGCGGTGCGCAACGAGACCACCGGCGTGCTGTATGTGCTGGATGAGCCGAGCACCGGCCTGCATCCGGCGAATATCGAAGGCATGATCGGCGTGATGCATGATCTGCTCGACGCCGGCAATTCGGTGGTGTTCGTCGACCACGACGTGCGTGTGCTGCGTGCCGCCGACCGGTTCATCGAGATGGGGCCGGGCGCCGGCCGCGAGGGTGGCCGCGTCGTGGCCCAGGGCACGCCGGACGAGATCGCCGCGAACCCCGATTCACGCATCGCCGGATTCCTGACCGGTCGCGAGCCGTCGGTGGTGCGCGAGCGTGCCGTGATCCCGCCGTTGCCGTCGGATTGGACGGGGCCGGTACCCGGCGTCGTCGGGGAGTTTGACGGGACGGGAAGTGTCTCGGACTCGGTTAGTGGGCGGAACCTTGCGATCGAGGCGGTATCCGATGGTGATGCGGGCCAATATGCGATTGGTGGCGAATCCGCAACCGATCGCACATGGCTGCGCATGGCCACCGCGCCGATCCACACCGTGCACGCTCTGGACGTCGCGATCCCGCGCGGGCGGCTCACCGCCGTCACCGGCGTCTCCGGCTCCGGCAAGACCACGATGATCCTGGAATCGCTGGTGCCGGCAATCGAGGCGTGTACGGAGGACCGGCCGCTGCCGGCGCATGTGACCTCGATCGACCCCGCAGGCGTCGAGCGCGTCCGCATCGTCGACTCGACGCCGATCGGCATCAACGTGCGCTCCACGCTCGCCACGTATTCGGGGGTGATGGATATGCTGCGCCGCGCGTTCGCCGCCACGGATGCGGCGAAGGCGCGGGGGTTCAAGCTCGCCGACTTCTCGTACAACACCGGTTCGCTGCGCTGCCCGCAGTGCGACGGCACCGGGCGCGTGGACCTGGACATCCAGTTCCTGCCCGATGTGACGATCCCCTGTCCGAGCTGCGAGGGGCGGCGTTACCGTCCGGAGGCCGATGCGGTGCGTCTGGCGACGCCGGGCCGCCCGCGCGGGTTGACGATGCCGCAGATGCTGGCGTTGAGCGTGGACGAGGCGCTGGCGGCGTTCAATCCGAAGAAGGATGCGGAGCGGGAAGTCGGGTCGTCCACGTCGGATGAACCGGTCTTGCCGGACGACGTTGTGCGGGCTGGGTCGAGCGCGCGGGACGCCGACGCCGTGCCGGCCGGTCGTGGCGATTTCATCGCGCCGACGCTGTGCCGGCGCATCCATGCGGCGTTGGAGACCCTGTCGTCGTTGGGTCTGGGGTACCTGACGCTCGGCGAGGATACGCCGTCGCTGTCCGGCGGCGAGGCGCAGCGGCTGAAACTGTCGAACGAGTTGGGCAGGAGGCAGCACACGTCGATGTTCGTGCTGGACGAGCCGACCACCGGCCTGCACCCGTTGGATGTGCGCACGCTGATCGGCGTGCTGCAGCGGCTGCTCGACGGGGGTGCGACGATCGTCGTGATCGAGCATGACCTGGACATGATCGCCAACGCCGACTTCGTCATCGACATGGGCCCCGGCGGCGGCGAGGACGGCGGCCGCATCGTGGCGGTAGGCACGCCCGAGGACATCGCGGACAACCCCGATTCGCTCACCGGTCGGTATCTCAAGTCCGTGCTGTAGGGGAGCGCCGGCGGGCCGTGCCGGGATGTCCGCCGGCCCGAAGGCGAACAGGTGCCCAGCACCACGGAAATCTCCCGTACGTACACCATCAATCCGGCCACCGTGCTCAAAGGCATGACGATGTTGGTGGATGAGGGGCTGCTGGAGAAACGCAGGGGACTTGGCATGTTCGTGGTTCCCGGGGCCATGGAGCGGCTGCGCCGCGAGGAACGGGAGCGATTTGAGCGCGATTGCGTCACCGACCTGGTGGCGGAGGCGCGGCGACTGGGAATCGGTTGCCAGGAGCTTATCGGGCTGATCGAGAAGGGATACCGACAATGAGTTTGTCAGTGACGGCATTGACGAAACAGTATGGCGGCTCGACCGCGTTGAATCGGTTGAGCGTCACCTTTGAACCGAACGTTATCTATGGTCTGTTCGGACGCAACGGTGCCGGCAAATCGACGTTGCTAGGATGCATCGGCAATCGGCTGATTCCCGATACCGGCCGGATCGTGTTGGAGGCGTACCGTCGTCGGTCGCGCACGATTGTGATCGCCACTCACGAGATCGCGGAATTCGCCGACATCCTGGAACGGGCCGTTATCATCGATCAAGGTCGACGTATCGACTCGTTCGAGGTGCAGGACCTTTGCAGTCATGCGGCGTTGCTGGTCGGCCCGTCCGACGTCGTCCGCGCGTATGCGGCTGGTCGCGGATTGCGAGTGCTGGACGTGGAGCATCGGGGCGATTCGGTCAGCGCACTGGTCGGCATGGTCTCGGCATCCGAGCCGGAGGGTGGTGCATCCGCGTCCGTGGCCGCTTCATCCGGTTTCATCACAGGCGGACTGCCGGATGGCGTGCGTGCACGAACCCCTGATCTGCAGACGTATATGACCCGATTGGTGCAAAGGAGGCATTGACATGGGTGATCGTGGATTGTTGAGAGGGGTTGGTATCCGTGGGGACGGGCCTGCGCGGCGGACCCGACGCATTGCCTGGATGCGGGAGCGCCGGTGGATCGCAATGGGTGTGGTCGTCGCGGTGGTTGCGCTGGTGTTGGACATGCTGCTGGCCGGCGTCGGACACCTGCTTGGAGGTATCGTGGCCCCGGATCATGACATGCTCTATTGGTTGTGCTCGTTCACCCTGGCGACCTCAGCCGTAGCCTCCTGGTCGATGTTCCGGTTCCTGATCTGCCAAGGCGTGTCGCGACGGACCATTGTTACCACGCAGTTCGCGGGCAACGCCTGCATCGCCGCTGCGGTGGGTGCGGTGCTGACCGTTGTGGCGGTGGTGGACATTGTAGTGATTCGCGTGCCGGCCTGGCAGATATTCGTCGGGCGGGCGGAGATGATCGCCCGGTATCCGTATACGCTGTCATGGAATCCGCGCTATCTGTCTGATGAATTTGGCAGAACCGCCGTGCCGATGCCGCGCATCAATTGGCTGGTGTTGACTCTGGCGGTGTTCGCGTTCCTGATGATGGCCGCGATGATCGGTCAGACGCTCGGCGAATTGGCGGCGCGTCTGCAAGTGCGCGGCGTGCTTGCGGCGTTGGCGGTGGCGTTCGTCGTCGCACTGCTGTACGGGCGGTTGGTGCCGTCGGGAATCCGGGATACGGTCGACCGATTGCTGGCGTTCATGATGGGCGTGTACCAGCGCGGCGTGGGCATGGGGCTGGAGTTCGCCTATAGCCTGTGGCCGCTGCTGGGCAGCATGGTGGTGGTCTCGTTGTTGTGTGGCACGGCATCATGGCTGCTCATTCGCCGACGGGAGGTTCGTCCCGGCATCGAGGCGATGGCGTGACCATCACGACCGAGGTGTCTGCATACCGGACGCGGGATGATGGTTCCGTGTCCGGCTTTGCTATGCTCGCAGCATGATCATTCGCTGCTGTTGTCGTCGCTGAATCGGGCCGCAACCCGCGGTCGTATCGTCCGTTCCCCCGACTTCGATTCCGCAACCGTCAACAACTCGCAGAAGGCAGCATCACCATGACCATCCACACCCGTATCACCGATCTGATCGGCAACACCCCGCTCATCCGTCTCAACAGCGTCACCGCCGGCGTCCGCGCCACCATCGCGGTCAAGGTCGAATACCTGAACCCCGGCGGCTCGTCCAAGGACCGCATCGCCGAACGCATCATCGACGCCGCGGAACGTTCCGGCGAGCTCAAACCCGGCGGCGTCATCGTGGAGCCGACCAGCGGCAACACCGGCGTCGGTCTGGCCCTGATCGCCCAGCAGCGCGGCTACCGGATGATCGCCGTCATGCAGGACAAGATCTCGCAGGATAAACGCGACGTGCTCAGCGCATACGGCGCCGAGGTCGTCGTCACACCCAGCGGTCTGGATCCCGAGGATCCGGAATCGTATTATTCGGTCGCCCGCCGGCTCGCCGACGCGATCCCCGGCGGCTACATGCCGAACCAGTACGCGAACCCGAACGGCCCGGAGAGCCACTACCGGACCACCGGCCCCGAGATCTGGCGGGATGCCGAGGGGCGCGTCACCCATTTCGTCGCCGGTATCGGCACCGGCGGCACGATCACCGGCACCGGGCGATACCTGAAGGAGGTCTCCGGCGGCGCGGTCACCGTCATCGGCGCCGATCCGGAGGGGTCGGTGTTCTCGTCCGGACAGGGGCACATCCATCCGTTCCTGGTGGAGGGCGCCGGCAAGGAGGAGGTGCCCGAGGTCTACGACCCGTCCGTGGTGGACCGGATCGTGGCGGTGCCGGACGACGCATCGTTCGAGATGACGCGGCGGCTCGCCCGCGAGGAGGGGCTGCTGGTCGGCGGGTCCTCCGGCATGGCCGTCGCGGCGGCGATCCGGTACGCGCGCGAGCGTGATCTGGACGAGGACCAGCTGATGGTGGTGCTGCTGCCCGATTCCGGCCGCGGCTACATGTCGAAGATCTTCAACGACGACTGGATGCGCGCCCACGGATTCGGCGATGTGGTCGAGCGCACGTCCGCGCCGGCGTTGGCCGCGCAATATCGGTAGATATCTAACGTCGTCAGCGGCGCACGGCTAGACTTGGGCGGTATGACTGGCGACGCGGATATGGCGGGCACCACGGGCCACGTGGAGGCTGTAGGTAATGCGGACATCTCGGGTAATACGGATGTCATGAACGGCGCGGGCGGTGCCGCGGCGCGGGCGTTGGCCGCGCTCAAACGGTACTTCGGCTACGATTCGTTCCGCCCCGGGCAGGAGGGGCTGGTCGAAACGATCATGTCCGGCAGAGATGTGCTCGGCGTCATGCCGACCGGCGCCGGCAAATCCGTGTGCTACCAGATTCCCGCCGCATTGCTGCCGGGCGTCACCATCGTCGTCTCGCCGCTGATCTCACTGATGCGCGACCAGGTGGACGCGCTGAACGACGTGGGCCTGAACGCCGCCTACATCAATACCACGCAGAACCCGGACGAACAGGGCATGGTGCTGGCCCAGGCCGCCGCCGGACAGGTCAGGCTGCTGTATGTGGCCCCCGAACGCTTGGAAACCGAACGATTCCGTCGGTTCTCTGCACATGTGCCGATCGTGCTCATCGCCGTCGACGAGGCGCACTGCGTCTCCCAATGGGGGCAGGATTTCCGTTCCGCGTACCTGGGCATCGGCGAGTTCATCGCCTCGCTGCCGCAGCGGCCTGCCGTCGCCGCCTTCACCGCCACCGCCACCGAACGCGTGCGGCGGGACATCGTCACGCTGCTGGGCCTGCGCGACCCGTTGGTGACCGTCACCGGATTCGACCGGCCGAACCTGTACTTCGACGTCATCCGCCTGGAGAACAAGCACAAGGCCGCATGGGTGGCGCAGTACATCGCCGCGCACCCGCAGGACTCGGGCATCGTGTACTGCTCCACGCGCAAGGAAACCGAAGCGCTCGCCGAGACGATCAACCGCACCGTGCCGCAGCTGCGCGCGGCGGCCAGGGGAGGAGGTGCGGAACCCGGGCCGATCGCGGTCGCCTACCACGGTGGCATGCTGGCCGACCGACGAGGGCGGGCGCAACGCGACTTCGTCACCGACCGGGTGCCGGTGGTGGTGGCCACCAACGCCTTCGGCATGGGCATCGACAAATCGAACGTGCGCTTCGTCATCCACCACAACATGCCGGAAAGCATCGAGGCCTACTATCAGGAGGCGGGGCGCGCCGGCCGCGACGGCGAACCCAGCCGGTGCACGCTGCTGTGGAACGAGGGCGATATCGTGACCCGTCGCCGTCTGCTCGACACCGACAACGAGAACGAACGGTTGAACCCCGAGGAGCGCGAGGTCGTGCGGATGAGCCGACGCCGGCTGCTGGACGGCATGATCGGCTACTGCCGGACCACCGACTGCCTGCACCGGTACATGACCCGGTACTTCGGCGAGCCGGATGACGGGCGTGATGCGCGCTGCGGCAACTGCTCGAACTGCCAGAGCACCTTCGAAACCATCGACGTGACCGACATCGCGCGGGCGATCAGCATGTGCGTGCACGATGTGAACCAAGGGTTCGGCTCCGGCAAGATCGTGGCCGTGCTGCGCGGCTCGCGGGCGCAGGACGTGGTCTCCCGGGGACTGGACCGATGCCCGACCTACGGCATGCTGCGGGACGTGCCCGAAGCGCGGGTGCGGGATGTGCTGAGCCAGATGGCCACCGACGGGTTCCTGTTCATCTCGGAGGGGCGGCTGCCGACCGTGCACTTCGGTGCTCGGGCCGGGGAGACCCGAGACGAGGGATTCCATTATGAGATCAAGCGTGTGGAACGGCGGCACGGCAACGCTGCGGGACACGGGGGCACATCACGGCGTGGCGTCGGCGGGCCGGATGCCGTGGCCGCACAGGAGGCCGCGGAGCTCACCGAGGGCGACGAGGCGCTGTTCGAACGGCTGCGGGCGTTGCGCCGCACCATCGCGCAGGAGATCGGCAAACCGCCGTACATCGTGTTCTCCGACAAGACCCTGCGTGATATGTGCGCCAAACGGCCGGCCAGCCCCGAGGAGTTCCTGGAGGTCAACGGCGTGGGCGAGAACAAGCTGAACCTCTACGGTGAACGGTTCCTCGCGGCCATCGCCGAGTTCGCCTAGGGTGCAGGCGGATAATGGGTGGTATCCGAATACAGCCAATACCGTAAGGAGACAGGAATGAACGACAACACCAAGCCGGTGGTGGAGAGTTTCCAGCTGGACCACACCAAGGTCAAGGCGCCGTACGTGCGCTACATCGACACGCAGACCGGGCCGAACGGCGACGTGATCTCCAACTACGACCTGCGCCTGGTCCAGCCCAACGAGAACGCCATCCCGACCGGCGGCCTGCACACCATCGAACACACGATCGCGGTCCTGCTGCGTGAACGCATCCCCGGATACATCGACTGCTCGCCGTTCGGGTGTCGCACCGGATTCCACCTGCTGACCTGGGGCGAGCACTCCACCGAGGACGTGGCCCGCGCGCTCAAGGAATCCCTGGAATTCATCGCGAACGAGGCCACCTGGGAGGACGTGCCCGCCACCACCGCGGAAAGCTGCGGCAACTACCGTGACCACAGCCTGTTCACGGCCAGGCAGTGGTGCCGCGACATCCTGGCCCAGGGCATCAGCTCCGACCCGTTCGAACGCAGGGTGGTCTGAGGGGCCGCCGCACAGCCGGCGCAACGTTGCCGCCCAGCCGCGGTCGTGATGGCGCGGGACTTCACCACGCGGACGAGCGTGCGTGTAAGACGATACGCCGTGCTAGCTTTATCGGTCAGTTGACGATGAGGAAGATGAGGACCAATTGACCGACACCATGCCCGCGCGGCGGTTCCGTCACGCCACAATGCGGGATTTCCCGCAGATGCAGAAGATCTACGCGCACGCCCGCGAACTCATGGCGCGCAACGGCAACCCCACACAATGGGGTACCACATTCCCCAAGGAGGAGGTCGTCCTCGACGACATCGCCAACCATCGCACGATGCTGCTCGTGGACCGCGTGGACGGCAGGGAACGCATCCTGGCCCAGTTCGCGCTCTGTCCCGGGGAGGATCCGACCTACAAGCATATCGATGGCGCCTGGCTCGACAACGACGCCTACGTGACCATCCACCGCATCGCCTCGGCGGGGCTGGTCAGGCACGCCGCACGCGACTGCATCGTCTGGGCGCTCAAGCACTACGGCAACGTGCGCGCCGACACCCACCCGAACAACAAGGCCATGCAGCATGTGCTGGAGACCTGCGGATTCGCCCGTTGCGGCCTGATCCAGCTGCTCGACCGGCCCACCGACACCACCCGCATCGCCTACCAGCGCCACGAATGGTGACCGGCATCCGCGTGGCGCGTTTCGCGCCGGCGCAGTCCATGCCGACGGGGCGCACCTCGGGAGAGGCCGCACCGCATGCGCGGGCGGCACGGCATACGCCGAAAAGTGACAAAACCCGGAATATGTGACGGAACGCCACCGTATTCGTCACCGCAAGGGGACACAATGGAGACCATGACGTTGAACGCAGCACCGCAATGGCGGTTTTCCGGCGAACAGGGCAAGGCGAACTACGAGCGTGCGCTCCGGGAATACCCGGCGCAGGCGATTGTGGACCTCGCCGCATTGCGCGACAACATGCGGCATCTGGTCGAGGTATGCGGCGGGCCGGGATCCGGCACCGCCGTCATGGGCGTGGTCAAGGCCGACGCCTACGGCCACGGCCTGATCCCGTCCGCGCTTGCCGCGCTCGCCGGCGGCGCCACCTGGCTGGGCACCGCGCAGGCCCGCGAGGCGCTGCTGCTGCGCAAGGCCGGCATCGGGCTGGACCGCTGCCGGATCCTGACCTGGATGTACAGCGGGCCCACCGCGCCGCTCGATGAACTGATCGCCAACGACATCGACGTGTCGGTCGGCTCGCTCGACGGCATCGAGCTGGTCGCCGACGCGGCGCGCGCCACCGGCCGCACCGCGTTCATCCATGTCAAGGTCGATTCCGGATTCGGTCGCAACGGCTTCACGGAGATGAACTTCCCCGACGCGGTGGCGCGGCTCGCGCCGTTGGCCAAGGAGGGACTGGTGCGCGTGGTGGGCCAGTGGAGCCACTTGGCCGTGGCCGATGCCCCCGATGTGCCGGAGTTCGTGGCCGCCACCGACCAGCAGATCGAGAACTTCAACGCGTTCACCGAGCTGATGAAACAGGCCGGCATCGCGCCGCAGATCCGGCATCTGGCCAACACCGCCGCCACGCTCGACCGCCCGGAGATCCGCTTCGAGCTGACCCGTCCCGGCATCGGCCTGTACGGCTACGAGCCCGATCCGGCCATGGGCACGCCGTCCAAGTACCGGCTCAGGCCGGCCATGACCCTGCAGGCGCAGCTCGGCACGGTCAAGGATGTCCAGGCCGGGCATGGCATCTCCTACGGACGCACCTACCTGACCGGCGAACGCACCAGCACCGCGATCGTGCCGATCGGCTACGCGGACGGCATCCACCGTTCCGCCTCCGGCTTCGACGTGGAGGGCGCGCAGCACGTGGACAAGCCCGGCGGTCCGGTGCGCGTGATGACCGTGGACGGCCCGCGTGTGCTGCATGTCTCCGGCCGCGTGTGCATGGACCAGTTCGTGCTCGATCTGTGCGGTTCCGCCGCCGAGCTCGGCGTGCACGAGGGGGATACGGTGATGCTGTTCGGCCCGGGCCGCGGCGAGGCCTACGGCGAGCCGACCGCGGACGATTGGGCGCGGGCCGCCGGCACGATCAGCTATGAGGTGTTCACCTGCCTGCGTGGGCGCATCCCGCGCCTGTACCTGAACGCGCGCGAGGTGCTGTCCGAGGACGACCTCAGGCTGCTCGACCCCGCCAGCATCCTGTAAGACCGGCGAGGAGACGATGATGGAGCCGATGGTCGGTTCGGGGGAGCGGTTGCCCGACAGCGAGGGCTATACCGCGTTCGACGAGGAGCGTTGGGCGGCGGAGCCTCCGAAATCGCGTAACCGCACCGCCTTCGAACGCGACCGCGCCCGGCTCATCCACTCCTCCGCGCTGCGTCGGCTCGGCGCGAAGAGCCAGGTGCTGGTCGCCGGCACCGACGATTTCGCGCGCACCCGCCTGACGCACACGCTGGAGGTCGCCCAGATCGGACGGCAGATCGCCGCGATGCTCGGCTGCGACCCCGACGTGGTCGACTGCGCCTGCCTGGCGCACGACCTGGGCCATCCGCCCTTCGGACACAACGGCGAGAAGGCGTTGGCGACCATCGCCGCCGGCATCGGCGGGTTCGAGGGCAACGCGCAGACGCTGCGCCTGCTGACCCGGCTGGAACCCAAGATATTCCATGACGACGGCCGCTCGGCCGGCGTGAACCTGACCCGTGCCTCGCTCGACGCGGCGGTCAAGTACCCGTGGACCTACGCCGAGGCCGTGGCACGTGGCGGCAACGGCCGCAGCGTGAAATTCTGCGTCTACCCGGACGACGTGGACGTGTTCCGCTGGCTCAAGCAGGGCGCTCCGGCCGGCGCCAAGCCGATGGAGTGCCAGGTGATGGACCTGTCCGACGACATCGCCTACTCCGTGCATGACGTGGAGGACGCCATCGCCACCGGGGCGTTCAATCCGATCGTCCTGGCCGACTCCCGCATCGTGGACCGCATTGTGGAGATCACGCGCGAGTGGTACGGCGAGCGCTGGGATCCCGACCTGCTGGTCGCCGCTCTGGAGCGGCTGCGGCGCGAGCATATGTTCCCGGCGCATTTCAATGGCTCCAGGCAGGCGCTGGCGCAGCTGAAGAACATCACCAGCACGCTGATCGGCCGATTCGCTTGGTCGGTGGAGCGCGAGACCCGCGCCACCTACGGCGGCGGCCCGCTGACCCGATACTCGGCCAACCTGGCGATCCCCGAACAGACCAGCTACGAGATCCTGGCGCTCAAGGGCATCGCCGTGTACTTCGTCATGGCGCCACGTGAACGCGAGCCGTTCCATCAGGAGGAACTCGGCATCGTGGAGGATCTGGTGGACGTACTGATGGCCGATTCGCCGCGTCCGAGCGACGCGCTCGAATCGGTGTTCCTGCAGGACTGGAACGAGGCCACCAACGACGACGAACGGCTGCGCGTGGTCATCGACCAGGTGGCCAGCCTGACCGACAACTCCGCGCTCGCCCTGCATTCCATCCTGTGCTGACCCGGTCGGCTCATCCCGCGTGTCCGTAGGGACCGCGGCGTAATCCGCTCCCACGCGGTACTCTGGAAACCATGCCCGGAATGATCAAGAAGGAAGACGTGGAGAAGGTGCGCGCCGCCGCGGACCTGTACGACATCGTATCCGCATCCGTAACCCTGAAGCCTTCCGGCACCGGCACCTACGTCGGCCTCTGCCCGTTCCACGACGAGAAGACCCCGAGCTTCTCGGTCCGCCCCTCGCTCGGCGTCTGGCACTGCTTCGGCTGCGGTCTGGGCGGCGACGTGTTCGGATACGTCGAACAGCAGGAGAACATCGACTTCCGCGAGGCGGTCGAGGTGCTGGCTGACCGCTACCACATCGAACTGCACTACGAATCCGGTTCCGGACGCAACGAGCATACCGGCTCGAAGCGGGCGCGCCTGCTGGAGGCGAACGAGGAGGCGCAACGCTTCTTCGTCTCCCAGATCATGAGCAAGGAGGCATTGGCCGCGCGCAAGCTGCTGGGCGGGCGCAACTTCAGTCAGGCCGACTGCGAACGTTTCGGCTGTGGCTATGCGCCGCAGGGGTGGGATAACCTGGTCCGCCACCTGGCGAGCAAGGGATTCACCCAGCAGGAGATGCTCGACGCCGGGCTGGCGCGGCGCGGCCAACGCGGCGTCTACGACTACTTCCGCGGCCGCGTGACCTGGCCGATCCGCGATTCGACCGGACGCACGCTCGGGTTCGGCGCGCGCAAACTGTACGAGGATGACGCGATCGCGGCCAAATACATCAACACACCGGATACGCAGCTGTACCGCAAAACCCAGGTGTTGTACGGCATCGACCTGGCCAAGGCCGCCATCGTCAAGAAGCGTCAGGTGGTCATCGTGGAGGGGTACACCGACGTGATGGCCTGCCACCTGGCCGGCGTGGACACGGCCATCGCCACCTGCGGCACGGCGTTCGGCGCGGAGCACGCCAAGATCGTCCGCCGTCTCATCGCCGACGACTCCCTCGGTGCCATCCAGCTCATCGGGCCGCTGAAGGTCGAGGGGCAGGCGCTGAGCTCGCGCATCGTCTTCACCTTCGACGGTGACGCGGCCGGACAGAAGGCCGCGCTGCACGCCTTCGGCCTGGACTCAGCGTTCCTGAGCCAGACCTTCGTGGCCGTGGCCGACGACAACCTCGACCCCTGCGACCTGCGCATCGAACGCGGCAACGAGGCGGTGCGCTCGCTGATTGAGCGGGCCAAACCGCTGTACGACTTCGTCATCGACGCGGCGATCGGGCGGTTCGACACCACCTTCACCACCGGGCAGATGGGCGCGGTCAAGGCCGTGGCCCCACTGATCGCCCAGATCCGCGACCGGTCGCTGCACGACCTGTACACCCGCAAGGCCGCACGGCGCGTCGGCGTGGACTTGGACGTCCTGCAGCGCGAGGTCGCCAACGAACGTCGACGCCTCAACGTGCGCGACGAGGACGCCTACGCGTCCAAACGGAGGTACGGTGCCGCCTCCCGCGAGCCGCGGGGGGAGTCGGGGCGCAATCCGTACGCGAATCCGGCGGCACGCAAGGCGCTCGAACGTCGCGACGCGAACGAGCAGACGTATTACCGGATCGACGACGCCGTGTTCATCTGCGAACAGCAGTTCATGGCCACGCTGATCCAGGTGCCGCGGGCGATCGACCGCGGCTGGTTCGGGCAGCTGACGCTGTCGAACTTCATGACGCCGGTGTTCCGCTCCCTGTTCCAGGCCATCGCCGCCGCCGGCGGGCTGCCGAGCGACGACACGCCGCAGGGGCTGTGGATGCACAACCTGACCAAGGCCGGCGGCCCGCTGCTGGAACCGGTGATCAACGAACTGGCGGTGATGCCGTTGCCGTTGCCCGCTCCGGAACATGGCGATGACGGGGCGGAAGTGCCCGCGCCGGCCGGCGGCGTCGGTGGTGGCGGGGCGGCCGCGGTGCAGTTGCGTCCGGCGACCCAGGCGGAGCGGCAGTACGCTTCTGAACTGCTGGCGCGCCTGCTGGATATGGGGTTCATGCGGCGTATCGGCGCGGCCAAGCGCAAGATGGCCATGCTGCCGGATGGCGAGGAGAAGATCGCTCTCCTGGGCCAGATTACGCAGATGGAGACCGCCCGCAAGGACCTGCAGGCCCAGGTCTACGGCAACAATGTCGGCTGACCGCCCGCCGTCGCCGGGCTCCTGCTTCACGGTCGCGATGTATCAGAGTCCGGAAACAGAAACTTGGATGCCGAGGGGTGGGGGGATGGGTGGAGACGGTAGTGAGTCATCCCAAGGGAGAGACAGTGTATATGTCGCAAAACGATATATATTTATCGACAAACATTAATTTTAGGGATATTATGGAGATGTAGGACATGACAATGGGTGCAGCAAGGAGGTTGCATCATGAAACAGGCAATTGGTGCAAGGTGGGGCGGGGGCAACGGCGTCGCATCGGTGATTGCCAGAATCATAGAGATCGTGCTCTGGCTGGGTGTGGCATGGCTGGCCGTGGGGGCCGTGCTGTTGTACATGAACCGTTCGGCAATCGTGGTGGATACCGATGCAAATCGCGTGTATGCGGACTCGATCTCGGTGTCCGGCTCGTTCCTGGACGTGGACGTGTATCTGGGGCGTGGGCGCATGCGTGACGAGGTGTATTATCCGCTGGTGGCGTTGGTGCTGGTGGCCCAACTCGCCATACTGGTATGCATGGCGTTGGTCTTTCACGAAATCGCCGATGTATGTCTGCGGCTGAAGGAGTGGGAGCATTCCCGTGGCGGATTGGAAGGGCCGTTCGGCGAACGTATGGTGCGGTCGTTCCGTTTCGTGGGATCCTGTCTGATCGCGCTGCCGGTCGTCTCCTGGGTGATGGCGGCGGTATGCGGCCTGCTGGGGGCTTCGGTCTCCGCGGGGCTGGGTTCGGTGGTGTTCGTCATGCTCGGGTTGCTCTGCTGGTCGTTGGCGCACGCCTTCGAGAGCGGTGCGGCCATGCAGCATGAGATGGATGGACTGGTGTAGCGGTCTTGAATGGCAGCGATAAATGGAGGTGATGCGGCGTGGGCCGGATCGTCCTGCGATTGGACCGGATGATGGTCGAGCGCGGTCGGAGTCTGAACTGGCTGGCCGACCGCGTCGGCATCACCAACGTGAACCTGTCGAAGATCAAGAACAACCACGTCACCGCGATCCGCTTCTCCACGCTCGCCGCGATCTGCGAGGCCCTGGATTGCCGACCTGGCGACATCCTCGACTACGTGGAGGACGACACTCCCGAGTGCTCCGGACTCTGATGCAACGTGACTCTGATCCAAGTTAAAAAACGTTGAAATTCCAACGATTTGCGACATGTATCACGGTCACGATGCATCAGAGTCCGGAGAGGCCGGGCGTGTCGGCGTTATGTACGGGGCTACGGGGCGATGGGTGGAGTCAGCCCAGCAGCAGGGCGGGCAGCTCGTCCATCGTGTCGATCACCGCGTCGGCACCGGCCGCCAGGAACGCCTCACGCGCCATCAGCCGCTCACGGTCCTGTTCGGCGGGGGAGAGCGCCTCGAACTCGGCCAGGGACAGGCCCATCTGCGAGCTGCCTTCGGTCACGCCGACGGTGAACACCCCGGCGTTCCTGCCCTCCTTGATATCGGAGATCGTGTCGCCGACCTTGGCCACGCGGCGCACATCCATCAGCCGCAGCACCTGCATGTTGTGGAAGATCATGTACGGGTACGGGCGGCCGAAGCCTTGCGTGCCGTCGGCGCTGACCCAATGGTCGGGGGCGTAGCCGAGCTCGGCGGCCTTCGGCACGACGATCTCCATCATCGCGTCGGTGTAGCCGGTGGTCGAGCCGATCTTCAATCCGGCCTCGCGCAGCGCGGCCACGGCGTCGATCACCCCCGGCTTCGGGTCGGCGAACCGGTCGAGGATGCTCAGCAGCTTGGGCTCGAAGTGGCTGTAGACGGCGTCCACGTCCGCATCGGTGGGGGCGGCGCCATGCGCGTCCTCCCATGCGCGGGCGATGCGGTCCATGCCCATCATCGTCTTGATGTGGTCATACTTGAGCATGCCCATCGGCCGGCGGGTCTCATCCATCGTCGGCTCCACGCCGAACTCGCGGAACGCTTCCACGAACGCCTGCACGGGGGCGAAGCAGCCATAGTCCACGGTGGTGCCGGCCCAGTCGAAGATCACGGCGTCGAAACGGTTGGTCATCAGATACATCCTTTGCTATGCGGTTATCGGGTTGTCACAGGGCGGCCGACGCCTTGTCCATCGCCTCGATGGCGGTGGCGATGTCGGTGGTGCCGGCGCAGGGTTCGAGCAGTCCGCGCTCGGCCATGTACATGGCGAACAGCTCGGTCACGCGGCGGATGTCGTCGGGGTAGATCTCGCCGATGTTGCCCAGACGGAACGTCTCCTCGTCGGTCAGCTTGCCCGGGTAGATGGCGTAGCCGCGCTCCTTGATGAACGCGTACATGTCGGCGAAGTCGAAGCTCACGCCCTCCGGGTAGGTGAAGGTGGTGATGATCGGACCCTGATGCTCCTTGAGGAACGTGCCGAAGCCGAGCGCCTTCATGCGGGCGATCAGCATGCGGTTGTTGGTGGCGTAGCGGGCCGAACGCGCGGGGATGCCGCCTTCGGCCTTCATCTCGTCCAGCGCCCTGTTGAACGCGAACACCACATGGGTGGGGGAGGTGTAACGCCACTTGCCGCCGTCCTTCTCCAACGTGTTCCACTGGTCCCACAGATCCAGCGACAGGCTGCGCGCCTTGCCGCGCGACGCCTCCAGCTTGGCCGTGTTGCAGATGATGAAGCTGAAGCCGGGCACGCCCTGGATGCACTTGTTGGCGGAGCTGACCAGGAAGTCGATGCCCCAGTCGGCCACCGGAATGTCCACGCCGCCGAACGAGCTCATCGCGTCCACGATGAACGTGCAGCCGTGCGCCTTGGCCACGCGGGCCACCGACTCGATGTCGTTGAGCAGACCGGAGGTGGTCTCCGAGTGGATCATCGAGACGTGGGTGATCGACGGGTCGTTGTCGAGGATCTCGGCCACATGCGCGGCATCCGGGATCCGGTCGTACGGTTCGGCGTACTGCACGTAGTCGATGCCGGCGTGCTCGCAGATCTTGACCTGACGGTCGCCGTACGCGCCGTTGGTGCACAGCAGCACCTTCTCGTCGGCGCCGATGACGCTGGTCAGCACGCTCTCCACGCCGAAGGTGCCGGAGCCCTGCATCAGCACGGTGGTGTACTCGGACGGGTTGCAGTGGGCGAGTTCAAGCAGGTCGGCGCGGATCTTCTGGGTGATGGCCTTGTAGTCGTCGTCCCAGGTGCAGTGGTCGAAGAGCATCTCCTCCTTGACCGTGCGGGTGGTGGTCAGCGGACCGGGGGTCAGCAGCTTGTAGTCGCGGTTCATGGTGATGGGTGTGCCTTTCTTGATGGTTGCGGTGTACAGATGTGGGGGCGGAATGCACGAATCGGGGGATTCTTGCGGAAACGGCCATATGGTTGCGATGCCAACGTAAGAATCGGCCGATTCGTGCAAAAGGGGAGGGACGCGCCCGCGGCGGGACTACTTGCCTTGCGCCTCGCGCTTGCATGCCTCGGAGAAGTCCTGGTGTTCCTGCAGCAGGTCCACGGTCAGCGGCTCGGGGAAGACCTGCGGATTCGCGGAACCGTTGTCCGGCGCCTGTTCGCCCACGTACAGCGGGTTCGGATAGGTCCGGAGCAGTTCGGGGCGGCCCGCGTCGATGATGGCGGCGGCCATCCGCTGCGCCAGCGGGTTCGTCCGGTCGCCCTTGTCGAGCACGGCCACCGACTCGGTCAGCGAGTAGTTGCCCTCCTCGGGATCCACGTAGTCGATCGGCAGGCCCTCGTTCTTGTCGGCGATCGCCTGGTGGCGCAGGCCGAAGCCGATCGCCACCTCGCCGGAGCGCACCGAGTTGAGCGGTCCGGAGCCGGACATCTGCAGGTGCGGGCCGGCGTTGCGGTAGATGCCGGTCAGGATCTCGCGTCCTTCCTCGCCGGTGCCGTAGGCGTCGGCGATGGCCTGGACCATCAGCCAGCCGGTGGAGGAGCCCTCCATGTCGGTCACCGAGATCTGCCCGGCGTAGATCGGATCGGCCAGATCGGCCAGCGACTGCGGCACGGGCAGCCCCTCGTCGCGCAGTACGGTGGTGTTGTAGAAGATCGCACCCTCCTGCACGGTGGTCGGCCGGCGGTACGCCGGGGCGGTGGAGTTGCTGCTGTCCTGGAGCAGCTGCGACTTGACGTCGGTCAGGTCGGCGAACATATGGTTGCGTTCCTGCGCCGAATCCACGTAGTACGAGCTCATCGTGATCAGGTCGGCCTCCAGCGCCTTGCCCTCGGCGAGCAGCTTGCCGCCGAGCTCGGAGGTGCCGAAGCTCTGGATGACGTACTTGTTCTCGAACCCGTTGGCGTTCAGCGCGTTCTGGAACGCGGTGACGGCCTCGTCGTCGGCATTGGTGTAGATGACGACCTGGCCGTCGGCCGCCGCGGTGCCGGAGAACGCGCCGAATCCGAAGGCGACGAGCAGCACCGCCAGGATGCCGGAGAGGGTGCCGGTGAAGATGGTGCGCCCGCGACGGTTGCCGGTGGTCGGCAGCGGGAAGTCGGGGGAGCCCGAACGGGAGGCCTGTTCGGCGGCCACGAGCCGGGAATCGCGGCGGACCGTCATCGCGGCGGTGGCGACCTGCACCACGCGCTGGCGGATGGTGACCGTGCCGCGCTCGCGGGTGGCCGCCGCCACCACGCCCTTGACGATCAGGTTGGTGGCCAGGATCAGGATCGACAGCGCGAAGATCTGATCGAACTCGGCCAGATGCTGCAGCGCGGAGATCTCGGTGGTGATGACCTGGGTGCGGGCGCCGGTCAGGAACACGACCGCGGAGATCGTGACCATCGCGTTGACGAAGTAGTAGCCGAACACCTGCAGGATCGTCGGCCACGCGTTCGGGGTGACTACGCGCACGATCGTCTTGAACCAGTTGTCGCCCATAAGCTTGGCCGTGGTCTCCCACGAGCCGTTCATCTTGGTTAGGGAGTCCTTGATCATCTGGTACGGCGTGGCGAAGTAGTGCACGATGTTCGCGATGATGAGGATCCAGAACGTGTTCTGCAGCGAGCTGCCGGAGAACGCGAACAGAAATGCGATGCCGAGCACCATGCCGGGCACGGTGTTGATGACCGAGCTCATGGAGTCCACCGCGCGCTTGGCCCAGTTGGGCAGCTCGACCTGCGAGACCTTGGAATAGCGGATCGAGTAGCGTTCGAGGACCGTCATCAGGATGATCGACAGGATCGAGGGGATCAGCATGAACACGGCGATCACGGCGCCGCGGTTGAAGTTCGGGATCGAGCCGAGTATCTGGTTGTACAGCGTCATGGCCAGCACGTCATAGGTGCCGCCGACCGAGGTCGGGATGCCGTAGTCGGTGAACGCCAGGAAGAACGCCTGGATGAACGCCACGGCCAGCGTGCCGACCAGCGGGCGCAGGATGGTGTTCAGGAACGTGGTCCACGGCTTGTCGCCCATGATGTGGGAGACGATGATGAACTTCTTGTCCACGAACTGGAAGCTGTTGTTGATCAGCAGGAAGCAGGTCGGCAGCGTGTAGATCACGTAGCCGATCATCAGTCCGGTGAAGCCGTAGATGTCGAACAGCTGTGTGCCGAACAGACGGGTGATCAGGCCCTGGTTGCCGAAGCTGTAGATGATCGCGAAGCCGTAGGTGATGGTCGGCAGCAGCATCGGCACCTGGGTGAGCAGGCAGACGGCCTTCTTCAGACCGGACGGCACGTTCGTGCAGTTGACCGTGTAGGCCAGCAGGAACGCGAGCAGCACCGAGACCAGTGCGGACGCGCCCGCCACCTTGAGCGAGTTGAGCACCGAGGTCAGGAACTCAGGCTGGGCGATGATCGCGCCGTAGTTGCTCAGCGTGGCCGCGCCGTCGCCGGTCTGGAACGATTTGATGACGACCAGCGCCATCGGTGCGATCAGGAACGCGCAGAACGCGACCGCCACAACCGCCAGCAGCACCCACAGCTCGGTCTGCTTCGGCTTGGAGGGGCGGCGCTCATGGTTGATGATCTCGGGGGCGATGTTGGGCAGCTGCTTGCCCGCCTGGATGGATTCGACCGACATGGTGGATCGCTCCTCTCAGGCGCGGACGAGCGCCGGTTCGCGGCGGGCGGGGTCGGCGGGGTCGGCGGGGTGGCCCTCGGAGAACAGCGAGTAGATGTTGTTGCGCTTGACTTCGAGCTAGTGCAGGATGAAGTCGCGCACGAAGTCGCTGGCCGGATGCTCGATGATGTTCTCCGGGGTGTCGTACTGCGCGATCCTGCCCTGGTTGAGGATCAGCACGCGGTCGGACATCGTGCAGGCATCCTCCGGATCATGGGTGACCATGATGGTGGTGAGGTTGTACTGGTCCACGATCTGCTTGATCTTGGCCTTGATGGATTCCTTGATCACGCCGTCGAGCGCGGAGAGCGGCTCGTCGAGCAGCAGCCTCGGCTTCATGACCAGCGTGCGGGCCAGCGCCACGCGCTGCTTCTGACCGCCGGTGGCGTCGGTGATGCCAAGGATGATGTTCAGCAGCGTGGTCTTGCCGCCGCCGGAGGGGCCGAGGATCAACATGATCCGGCCCCTTGTCCAAGGTCAGGCTGATGCCGTTCAGCACGGGGGCGTCGCCGAACGACTTGGTGATGTTCTTCAGTTCGAGCATGGTTCGCTACTACCTTCCGCGGACGGGGCGAAGGGCGTCTGTCCGTCCGTCATATGGGTGCCGGCCCGTTCGCCGGCTGGGTTCGATGTTCGGCTATGGGGCCGGACGGCATCCGTCCGTAATTCCATCGTCACCCCGGTGCCGCGGCCGATGGGCCATCGCGGAAGAAAGGTGGGGGAAAGGAACGTGAACTCCGGGTGAAACTACACGGATCGCGCGTAGTTCTGTAGGTTTAGGCCCCGAATCCGCGGTCCTGGATGTAGCGCCCCGAACGGTCGAGCTCGGTGGAGAAACGGCCGTAGTCGCTCAGGATTACGGCCATGTAGAGGATGTCGACCATGGCGATGTGCGCGGTGCGGGAGAAGATGGCGCTGCCGTAGATCTTCCGGTCCTCCTGGCCGGCCAGCAGCCGTACATCGGCCCAGTTGCCGATGGGCGCGTCCGGGGTGTTGGTGATGACGATGGTGTGCGCGTCGCGGGACTTGGCCAGACGCAGCGCCTTGATGGTGTCGGCTGATCGGCCCGAATGGGAGAAGGCCACCACCACATCGTCCGGTTCGAGATGCCCGGCGCCGATCTGCTGCATGTAGGCGTCGGCGTTGAGCCGGCAGGTCAGCCCGAGATAGTTGAGCTTGGTGAACAGGTCGGTGGCGGGCACCATCGAGTTCTCCACGCCGATGATGTCGATGAGCCTGGCCCGGGTGATCAGCGAGACGGCCTTGCGCAGCTCCTTGCGGTCCAGCGAGGCGAGCAGGTCATCCAGCAGGGTTTTGGTGGCGTTCACGGTTTTCTCGGGCACGTCGTCGAGCTTGTCCCACGGGTTGAGGTCGAATCCCTCCAGCGGGTCGAACGTGGCCTGTCGTTCCGCCTGCGGGTGACGCAGCACGTACCGCAGTTCACGGTAGCCGCCGAACCCGAGCTTGCGGGAGAACCTGATCACCGTCGGCTCGCTGACGCGGGCGACCTCGGCCAACTGGCCCACGGTCAGCTCCGACGCCTCGGAGAGATGATCGCGTACATACTGCGCGACGGCACGTTCCGCCGGACGCAACGAGGGATACACATGGTCGATGCGTTCCCTGATTCCCGTGGAAGTCTGCACGTCGTTCTCCTAGGTCAAGCCGCTGCGGTTCGGCGGACGGGGCCAGCGTATCGCCCCCGGGTGAGCCTGCGGGGGCAGCGAGTCGAACCCCGGATGAACATCGGGTGAATTCGCGGTGTTCGGCGGTGCCCGCCGTCCGGGTCTACGTACCCCGCAGGGGCATGGGCCCCGATACGACGTATCGTGTCGGATGCGGTGCGCCGCGGGGGCCGGGGATGTCCGGAGGGATAATGGGAATATGGTGACGGTGACGGTGGGCGAGCCGACGCATGCGGTAAGCGATCGGCTGTACGGGGTGTTCTTCGAGGACATCAATCTGGGGGCCGACGGCGGCCTGAACGCCAATATGGTGAACAACTACAGTTTCGACGGCGTGTACCTCGACCACCACAGCCTGCGCGTGCAGGGTTCGCAGCGGTCGCGCGCCCAATCCGATCCGCTGCGGTTCTGGCAGTTCGAGGGGCTGTCGGCCGTCAGCTGCGGCACGCAACGGCCCGACGAACACGGACGCCCCGTATCCACCGATTGTCCGGCGCCCCCGGTGCATCCGCACAGCCGGTATGCGCGCCTGTCCGTGCACGGCGGACATGGCATCGAACCGGCGCCCGCCCGGGTGGAGAACCTGGGGTACAACGGCGGCGGCGCGAACGCCCATGCCTGCGCGATGTCGATCGTAAAGGGGCATGGGTATGAGTTCTCGATGGTCCTGCGCCCCGTCGCCGGCGACTGCGATATCCGCGTGTCGGTGGTGGATCGGTACGGGCTGCCGCTCACGGACGCCGCGACGTTCCGGTGCGACGCCACGGCATCGGACGCCACGGTGTCGGTGCTGGATACGCAGGCCTCGGTCCGTCGGGAAGCGGACGACTGGCATTTGCTGGCCGCCTCCCTGCAAGGGCGGGGAACCGAGTACGGCAAGCTGCGCATCGACCTGATCCGCCGCGACGGCGAGCCCGTGGTCTGCGATCTGGACTGCGTGACGCTGATGGATGCCGAGTACTGGGGCAGGGGCGATCCCAAGTGGCGGTTCGGCAGGCTGCGGCGCGACCTAGTGGAGGCGATCGCCGCGTTGAAGCCCTCCTTCATCCGGTTCCCCGGCGGCTGCATCGTGGAAGGAGTGACCCCGGGCAACGAATACCGGTGGAAGGACACGGTGGGCGCGTTGCCGGCCCGCCGCCAGCAGTACAGCATGTGGGGGGTTCCGCACGCCGGACGGGTCCAGCTACGCGCAGAGCTACCAGATCGGATTCTACGAGTACTTCTGCCTGTGCGAGGATCTCAACGCCAAGCCGCTGCCGACGCTGTTCGCCGGCATCACCTGCCAGTCGCCGTACCGCGATCCGCGGCATATCGATATCGATTCGCAATACTTCCGCGATGTGGTCGTGCAGGATTACCTGGACCTCATCGATTTCGCCAACGGCGACCCCGAGACGAGCAGGTGGGCCCGCATCCGGGCGGATATGGGGCATCCCGAACCGTTCGGACTGGATATGATCGGCATCGGCAACGAGAACTACGGCGCCGACTATGTGGCCAAATACGACGCCATCGCACGCGCCATCCACGCCAAGGACCCCTCCATGCTGTGCGTGATGAGCGCGGGGCTGTTCCCGTTCGCGTTGCCGATGCGCCGCAGCTGGGAGCACGCGCGCAGCGTCGCCCGCGTGGCCGCCGCCATCGGCGGTGCCGCCGGTGCCGGGGACACCGCATCCGGGCGAACGGATGGGGACACGGGCGTCGAGAACAAGCCGGAGACCATCGTCGCGGCCGTCGGATCGGCCACCGGCGACGCCATCATCGTGGACGAACACTCCTACCATTCACCCGACTGGTTCATCGCACAGGCCCATCGCTTCGACGACTACCCGCGCTGCGGGGCGGGCGTCTGCTTCGGCGAATACTCGGCCAACGGCTACTTCGCCGGACAGCCGCAACGCTACGCCACAGCCTGCCAATGGCGGTCGGCGCTCGCCGAGGCCGCGTTCCTCACCGGCTGCGAGCGCAACAGCGACGTGGTGCGCATGACCTCATACGCCCCGCTGCTGGCGCATATCCCCGGCAAGGGATGGGAACAGAACCTCATCGAGTTCAACCCGGCGCACGTCAACCCGACCGTGAACTATGAGGTGCAGCGGCTGTTCGCGACCAACGTCGGTTCGATGGCCTATGAGTGTTCGGTCAGTCCCGAAGCGCCCCGGCAGCTGTTCGTGTCGGCCACGGGTGATCAGGGGTCGCGGCGCTATATCAAGTTGGTGAATGTCGGCGACGAGTCGGTGCAGGTCACGCTCGACGTGTCGTCGGGGCTGCGGGCGTTGGGCGGTTTGCGGCGGAGGACGCCGACGATGCGCGTCGAGACCATGCACGGCCGGCCGCAGGACAAGCGGTCGCTGGAGTACATGGGACCCGCCCGGGGCGATGTCCGGCATGAGGTGAGCGAATACCGGCTGTCCTCGACTCAGGTGCATGTGGCCATAGCCGTCAAGCCATACAGCGTCACGCTGGTCACGGTGGAGTGACCGGATGGTGTGACCAGTCCGACACCGGGCGGGCGAAGACGGCATCGGGGACGGGGTGGCGCGGCCGTGCCGCGTCAGGCGAGGTGATACCGCGTGGCGCGGGAGCGCCCCTGCCGGACGACCTTGCCCTGTCGTTCCAGATTGCGCAGGACGCGGGTGCTGCGGTTCTTGTCCAGTTGCAGCGTGGTCTCGATCTCGGTGCGGGAGAGCGGCAGTCCCGCCGTGGCCAGCAGTCGCAACGTCATCGCCTCCAATGAGGCCGCCGGGCTTGCGGACGCAGGGGCCGGTGCCACCAGCCAGACGATGTTCGGCCCGGCGGTGTTCGTGGGGCCCGCCATCTCGCCGGACATGGCGGGGAAGGCGTAGCGTTTGGCGGTGGGAGCCGGTGCCGGCGGTGCGCTCTGGGCGTCGTCGTCGGTGGACAGATGCAGGCGCGAGAGTATCGGCAGGATGACGGCGACCGATCCCGGGCCAACGCGCAGCTGAGGGTAGTCCGAGGCCTCCGCATAGGCGTCCATGATGCGTTGGATGCCTACGCCGCAGTTCTGGCTCCAGCCCAGCAGCGCGAATGCGTCCGCGAGTTCGGGATTGCGCGGCTGGCAGATTCCGTTGAGCAGGTCGTCGCTGCTCAATCCGGAAACCAGGCCGCCCAGGGAGATGATCTCGATGCGCGAGGGGAAGCGGTTGATGATCGTCGGTCCGGAATACTGGTAGTCGCGGTGGAGCATGGCGTTGGTCAACGCCTCGTGCACGGCGTTCGGCGGCCAGGCGTCGCCGGTGTCGTCGGCGGCCAGGAATGCTTCGGCTTCGCGCATCTGGTGGAGCAGTGAGCCCGTGAGCGTGGATTTGTCGATGATCGTGTCCTTGGAATCGTTGGCGAACCTGACGCAGACCGTGGAGAACGGGCATTGGTCGGATAGCAGCAATGCTGTGCTCGTGGAGTCTCCCCGGTCGGTGCGCCAGCCGGGGTGTTCCGTCAGGACGTCATCCAAGGTGAGATCTGATTGCTCGCATGCGGATCGGAGCTCGTTGAATGACAGTGCCGGCTCGGTGTCGGATTGCGTATTGGAAGAGGTGCTGACATGATTCGGATCGTGCTGTGCCTGATTGGTGTCTCCGGTCTCCTGTGGCCGGGATTCCTGCGTGGTCCCCATGACTGCAGTCTACCGTTGCGATGCGACACATCGCATCGCAACGCAATGCCTCGCAACGGAATCGGGATGCCGCTGCAGCCCTCGTGTTGGATGCGTCTGCTCCTGTATCCTCTTGAGGCTATTCGGTAGGGGATTGTTGCATTCGGTTGGAAACATGTCTCGGTTTTTCGGGCCTGTAGTCCTCGAAAATGGCGTCAGCGGCGTCGTCTGATAACGAAAGGTTCCCGACTGAACGCGAAAATCCCCTACCGAATGCATGCGGTACCTGCGCGGCGGTGCCGTTTGCGCCGCATGTCGAGGGGTGGCCTTGGCGTGGTATAGTTAGTGGTTGTTTTGGCCCCGTAGCTCAGTTGGATAGAGCATGTGACTTCTAATCTCAAGGTCGGGAGTTCGAGCCTCCCCGGGGTCACCGGATCACGGCTTCGACCGGGTACGTCATCCCGGTCGAAGCCTTCTTTATGAGTGTTGGCTTGCGGAAACGCATGCAGGTCGGCCGTTGCCCTATCGGACCGTATGGTGGTCGCCTAGAGGTGCCCGTTCAACGCGGTGCGGATGCGGTCCACGATGCGTCCGGGGGCCAGATCGTACCGATCGTGCAGCCGTTCCATGGGGACCCGGTCGGTGAACTCCTTGTCCGCGCCGAAGTTGAGTACATGCTGCGGCGTAATGGTCGCACGGTAGTGGGTCTGCCGGTCCCGGGACAGCGACGGCAGCGAGGCGTAGTATGCGGTGATCTTCTCGCCCCAACCGCCGTCCAGCTGACCGTCCTCGATTGTGACGACGATGCGGTGCCCGGCGGCGATCGCGTCCAACGTCCGGTAGTCCAACGCGTCATACCGCCGCGGGTCGATGACCGTGGCGTCGATCGGATCCTCCGGGTCCCAGGACAGCTCGACCGCGACCTGTTCGGCGATCCGATAGGCGTCGCCGAGGCCGATCAGGGCGACCTCTGAGCCCAGCCGGCTGATTCGGTACCGGTTCCACGGGCAATCCGGCGCCGGGGGCGTGGGCAGGTCGCTGCGTCGCCCGGTGGCGTTGAACGATCCCGGGCCTTCGTTGGCGGTATATGCCGGATAATGGCCTTTGCGCTCCCCGTCCAGGATCATGTCGCCCGGCACGCGGATGACGACCGGATCGTGGTTCTTCTCGCTGGTCGACCAGGCGAGCATCCGCAGGAACTCCTCGCCGGTGGTGGGCGCCAGGCATACCAGATTCGGGATGTTGGCCATCATCGCGATGTCGAAGGCACCGGAATGCGTGTTGTCGGCGTCGGAGATGCCGGCGCCGAACACCAGCAGCGTCACCGGCGTGCGGTTCAGGGCCAGCTCCTGCTGCAGCTGGTCGTAGGTGCGCTGGAAGAACGTGGCCGACGTGGCCAGCACCGGACGCCCGCCGGCCTTGGCGATACCGGAGGCGAAGGCGACCGCATGCTCCTCCGCGATGCCGGTGTCCACGTAGTGCGCGCCGGCACGTTCGCGGAACGCCCGGGTGATGCCGTTCGATCCGGGGGTGGCGGGGGAGATGACGACCAGGCCCGGCTCCGTGGCGAACCGCTCCTCCAACGCCCGCATCGCCATCTCGCCGTAATGCTTGCGCGCCCCGGGCAGGCGGTCGGCGGCGGACAGCGGATCCTGCCAGTGGTTCGCCTCGCAGCGGCCCTCGACGAGCCCGGCCGCCGCGTCCTCGGCGTCCAGCCCCAGCCCCTTGAGCGTATGCACATGCAGGACGATCGGATGGTCGATGTCCTTGACCTGTTCGAGCGTCTCCACGAGGGCGGCCACGTTGTTGCCGTCCTCGACATAGCGGTAATCCAGCCCGAAGGCGTGGAACAGATTGGGCTCGGCGGTGCCGCCCGATTCGCGCAGCCGGGCCAGCGGGCCGTACATGCCGCCGAAATCCTCGGCGATCGACATCTCGTTGTCGTTGACGATGACGATCAGGTTGCCGCCCTGTGCGGCGGCGTTGTTCAATCCCTCGAAGGCGATGGCCGAACTGAGCGAGCCGTCGCCGATGACGGCGATCACGTTGCCGATGCCGCTGCCGCCGTCGAGACCGCCCATCATGTCGCGGGTCTTGGCCAGACCGCAGGCCAGCGAGATCGAGGTGCCGGTGTGGCCGAGCACGAACTGGTCGTGTTCGCTCTCCTCGGGGTTCGTGAATCCGGTCACCTCGTCGTACCGGTCGGGATCCAGATAGGCCTGGGCGCGGCCGGTGAGCATCTTGTGCACGTAGCTCTGGTGCGAGACGTCGAAGACGATGCGGTCGCGGGGCGAGTCGAAGACGCGGTGGAGCGCCACGGTGAGCTCGACCACCCCCAGGTTGGACCCGATATGCCCCCCATGGGCCTTGCCGTAGGCGACGAGCGTGGAACGGATATCGGCGCACAACTGCGGGAGTTCGGCGGGATCCAGGGCTTTCACATCGGCCGGGGATCCGATTCGTCCCAACAGTTCACCGTTCATGCACACGCTCCTTCTTCCGATGAGTACCGGCGAAATTGTAGACGACGTTGCGGGAAAGGATGCGCAGCGCCCGGAAATGTCCCCGAGTTCTCCGTATCAGGGGGTGTCTGGCGTGTCGTGCCGCATGGGCGTGCCCCGTGCCCGCATGGCCCGACGCCCGGCCGTGATTCACATCTGCCGCCGTCCATCCAGGCTGCGGGCTGCGGCCGTGTCCGTCGGTCGTTCGCCGCGGCCTGGCGGTCTCGTCGTCCGCGCACAATGGCAGATGGAACCGTCCGCCGTTGCAAGGAGTGCCGATGAAGGCCGTAATCGCCGCAGGAATCAACCATGACAATCCGCTGTCCGTGCTGGACGTCCGCGACATGCCGGAGCCGGAGCCGCGCCTGTACTGGTCCACGGTGTCCGTGAAGGCGGCGACCGTCAACCATCACGACCTGTGGAGTCTGCAGGGCGTGGGACTGGCGGAATCCCAGACGCCGATGATCCTCGGCACCGACGCCGCCGGCATCCTCGACGAGGACATCCCCGGCCGGCACGGGCTCAAGGTCGGCAGCGAGGTGGTGCTGTACACGTTTGTGGGCAATGACGGCCACGGCGTCATGCCGGGGGAGCGCCGCACGATCCTGTCCGAGTACTATCCGGGCACGATGGCCGAGAAGACCGCGGTGCCTAGCGCGAACGTGTTCGCCAAGCCCGCGAACCTGACGATGGATGAGGCGGCCGCGCTCGGCACGAGCTGGCTGACCGCCTACTCGCTGGTGTTCACGGCCGCGAACGTCAAGCCCGGCGACACGATCCTCGTCCAAGGCGCGGGCGGCGGCGTGTCCACCGCGGCGATCCAGCTGGCCCACGCGGCCGGCCTGGAGGTGTTCGTCACCTCGCGTTCCGAGGCCAAGCGCGCCCGGGCGATGGAGCTCGGCGCCGATATGGCGGTCGAGCCGGGGGCGCGTCTGCCGCGCAAGGTCGATGCGGTCATCGAATCGGTGGGCGCGGCCACCTGGAGCCATTCGGTCAGATCGGTGCGTCCCGGCGGCACGATTGCGACCTGCGGCGCCACCACCGGCGACCAGCCCGGTGCCGAACTGACCCGCGTCTTCTTCCAGGACATCCGCGTGCAGGGCAACACGATGGGCAGCCGCGAGGACTTCGCGCGTCTGCTGCGCTTCGTCGAGCATGCGGACCTGCATCCGCTGATCGACGCCGTCTACCCGCTCGCCGAGGCGCCCGCCGCCTTCGCCCGCATGGCCGCCGGCGACGTCTTCGGCAAACTGGTACTGCGTGTTTGACCGTTCACCAACACACCCGGCTTCTACGGACTCTGACACTTTATGGCCGTGCAGGGAATTCACAAAACGGCGTAATTCCGCCATTTCTGGAACTTGTGTCACGGTCACGATAGATCAGAGTCCGCAGAAGCCGGGCGTGTTGGGGTATGGCGGTCGGAAGACGGACTTGACCCCGCCCGCCGCTAGAGTGGGTCGTATTCTTTGCCACTGATTTCGGGAGGCTGATATGGCAGATGTGACACCGCAGGTTGCGGTCATTATGGGATCGTCAAGCGACTGGGAGACCATGAAGCATGCGTGCGCGATGCTCGACCAGTTCGGCGTGCCGTACATGAAGCAGGTGATCTCCGCGCATCGCACGCCCGAGCTCATGGCCGAGTTCGCGCATAACGCCCGCGCCAACGGTCTGAAGGTCATCATCGCCGGTGCCGGCGGTGCCGCCCATCTGCCCGGCATGGTCGCCGCGCAGACCACGCTGCCGGTCATCGGCGTGCCGGTGCAGTCCCACGCCCTGTCCGGCTGGGATTCCCTGCTGTCCATCGTGCAGATGCCCGGCGGCATCCCGGTGGCCACCACCGCCATCGGCAAGTCCGGCGCCACCAACGCCGGTCTGCTGGCCGTGAGCATCCTGTCGACCACCGACGAGGAGTTGGCCGGCAAGCTGCAGTCGTACCGTGACGGACTCAAGGAGAAGGTGGCCGAATCCAATGCCCAGCTTGTCTGAGGAAACCCGCGGCGCGGTCACGCGTCTGATGCCCGGCGCCACCATCGGCATCGTCGGTGGCGGCCAGCTGGGCCGCATGATGGCCCTGTCCGCCAAGTACATGGGCTTCCGCGTCGGCGTGCTCGACCCGACCCCGGACTGTCCGACCGCGCAGGTCGGCGATTTCCAGATCGTCGCCGCGTATGACGACAAGGCCGCCATCCGCGAACTCGCGGCCAAGAGCGACGTGCTCACCTACGAGTTCGAGAACGTGGACGCCGATGCGCTCGACGAGGTGCGCGGCTCCGGCGAGGGGCAGTGCGCGGTGCCGCAGGGCACGGACCTGCTGCGCGTGACGCAGAACCGCATCGCCGAGAAGAGCTTCATCAACGACCACGGCATCGCCACCGCGCCGTGGCGGGCGGTGAACTCCCGCACCGACCTGCAGGCGGCATTGGACGAGATCGGATACCCGGCGGTGCTCAAGACCTGCGAGGGCGGGTATGACGGTCACGGCCAGATTGTGCTGCGCTCCGCCGCCGACCTGGAACGCGTCTGGGGCGACGACGGCTTCCCTCCCGCGATCCTGGAGGGCTTCGTCGATTTCGCGTTCGAGGCATCGATCCTCGTCTCCGGCGACGGCGAGCGGTATGTCACCTTCCCGATCGTACGCAACGTGCACCGGAACAACATCCTGCACATGACCATCGCGCCGGCCGAGGTGCCCGACGAGGTGGCCGCCAGGGCACATGAACTCGCCCGGACGCTGGCCGACGGCTTCAAGCTCGCCGGCACGCTGGCCATCGAACTGTTCGTGACCCGGGACGGCCGGGTGCTGGTCAACGAGCTGGCCCCGCGCCCGCACAACTCCGGGCATTACACCATCGAGGCATGCTCGATCGACCAGTTCGACGCGCACATCCGCGGCATCGCCGGCTGGCCGCTGCCGCAGCCCAAGCTGCTCAGCCCGGCGGTGATGGTCAACGTACTCGGCCAGCATGTGGCACCGACCCGCGCGCTGATCGGCGAGCATCCCGAGTGGAGCGTGCACGACTACGGCAAGGCCCAGGTCAAGCAGGACCGCAAGATGGGCCACATCACCGTGCTGACCGATGACACGGCCGCCTGTGTGGACGCTCTGGAATCCACCGGCTGCTGGGATGATCTGAGGTAATCGGTCATGGTGCAGCGGCAGACCCGGCAGAAGGACGCCATCCGCGAGGCCCTGCGCGAGAACGACGAATTCATCTCCGCGCAGGACCTGCACCGCTGGCTGGAGGAGCACGGCACGCATATCGGGCTGGCCACGGTGTACCGGCAGCTCAACGCGCTCGCCGACGCCGGCCTGGCCGATACGATCCGGCTGGACGGCCAGCAGCTGTTCCGGCTGTGCGGAGACGACGGGCATCATCACCATTTGGTGTGCGTCAGATGCGGCAAAACCGTGGAGATCGAGCCGCCCAGCGAATCGTGGCTGCGCGGCATCGCCGACGCCCACGGGTTCACGGTCGAATCGCACACGCTTGAGGTGTTCGGCCTGTGCCCCGATTGCCGCTGACCGTGTATAGCTGGCCGAATGTGGCCGGTCTGTATAACTGATCGTCTCCGCCGGCGGGATGGACGTTACGCGTCAGTTCCGCCGGTTTCGCATATGTCGAGATGGGGCCTGATGCGGCCATGGGAGAGCGGCCGCGCCGATGACGGCTCGCATGCTCGACGATGGGCCGATGGCTGCGGGGAATGCCGCGAATCGGCGAAGTTCCGATGAGGTGCGGGTCGAAGCGATGGCTGCGGGGTGTCTTGCGACACTCTTATTGAAAATGATTATCAATATGTGATAGGGTATGGGCATGAATCCAGACAGGAACCGCAGAAAGGACCACAGCATGCCATCGTTCCGTCGCTCCCGTACCCGCCGCCGCCATGTCCGCCGCATCGGCGCGGTGCTGGCCGCCGCACTGTCGGCCGTCGCGTTCACCGCCTGCACCCCGGCGTCCCGATCCGCCGATGACGGCACGCTGGACGTCGCCGCGTCGGTCAGCCAATGGGGCACGATGGCCCAGACACTCGGCGGCGAACATGTCGTGGTGACGTCGGCGATCGCCAACGTCGCGGCCGATCCCCACGACTACGAACCGACGACCGCCGACATCGCGGGCATTTCGTCGGCGGACATCGCCGTCGTCAACGGCGCGGGATACGACACCTGGGCGTCCACGGCGGCCGGGACCGCCGGCGTCGACACGATCGACGTCGGCGCGCTGGCGGGGGTCGAGGAAGGCGGCAACCCGCACCTGTGGTTCTCCGCGCAAGCCAGAACGGCCGCCGCCGATGCGATCACCGACGCCTACGTCGCCGCCGACCCCGAACACGCGGACGACTACCGGCGGCTGAATGCCCAGTGGCAGGAGCGTGAGCGGCAGTTGGATGCCGACATCGCCGCCGTCCGTGAGGTTTCGGCGTCCTCGCCGTATGCGGCCACCGAGTCGGTCGCCGCATACCTGTTCGAGGATCTGGGGATGGAGGACGTCACGCCGCAGGGGTACCTGCAGGCGGTGTCGAACGAGAGCGAGCCCGGGCCCGCCGACCTCAAGGCGTTCTCCGACCTGCTGGCGGAAGGCGCCGCCCGGTTGCTGGTGGTCAACAGCCAGCATGGCGACGCCGCGGGCGGTCAGCTGTCCGACGCGGCCCGGGCCGCGGATGTGCCCGTGCTGGAGGTGGGGGAGCAGCTGCCCGACGGGTGCGACGATGTGGTGGCGTGGATGGGGACGCTGGTCGATCGGATCCGGGAGCTGCTGGGCTGACACCGGAGGTCCTGCGCGGCGGATGCGGGCCAAGTCCCCCGAACGGTCGGGGAAGAATCAGGGAATCTTCAGGGTGAACCCGGTGCGATGACCGCGGCGGCGTCTATTATCGTATGGTTTGGAAACAATCGTAAAGAAACCGTCCGTTCACTTGGAGGACACGCGTGCCGCGCCCCACAATGGTGGCTGTATGCGTCAAGGAAGGAGCGGGCACGGACCCCATGGTGCAGGATATGAGCGAATCTACAGGCATGGCCGACATCGAGGAACTGGATATCAAACGCGCGCAGCCGCGGACGAAACGTCGGCACAAGCCATTCCCCGGGTGGCTGTACGCGGTGCTGTTCCTGGTGTTCGACTTCGCGGCGGTCGCCATCCTGCAATGGGGCGTGACGATGTCCAGCACGCGCGTGGAACTTTCCAGCCCGCTGGTGGGGCTGGGCGACCTGATCGTGAAGATGTTCACCAAGGCCAACTTCGTACTGGTGCTCAACATGATCCTGGTCGGCGTCATCTACATGGTGCTGCTGATGCTGATCAACCGCTTCTGGATCGCCACTCCGGTGCTGCTGGCGGTGGCGATCGTCATCGCGGTCATCGAGCATTTCAAGATCGGCATCCGGTATGAGGCCATCCTGCCGTCGGACCTGGGCTTCCTGGGGTCGAATACCGGCAACCTGATGAGCTTCGTCCCGGCCGGATGGCAATGGGTGGTGCTCGGCGCCGTGGCGGTGTTCGCGGCGGTTGTGGCGTTGTGCGTATGGCTCAACCGCATCGACGCCCGTCACGGGCGGATGATCCGCGCGACCAATCCGGGTATGGCCGCGGTGACCCGGCTGCTGCTGATCCTGTGCCCGGCCCTGTTCCTCGGCGTGTACACCATGCATGTGGGCACCGTCGGCTCCTGGGCGAACGTATTCTCCTCGGCGCTGGGCGACATCCCCTCGATGTGGGATTCCGTCTATGACGCGCAGCGCAACGGTCCGGTCGTCGCATTCGTCCGCCAGGTCAACCCGAAGGTCATGGATGAGCCGGAGGGCTACAGCGAGGAGACGATGCGCGAGGTTGCCGCCCGGTATGCCGATGCGGCGGACACGATGAACAAGACCCGCACCGAATACCTGGACGAGAGCACCGTGATCTTCGTGCTCAACGAATCGTTCTCCGACCCCTCCCGCGTGCCCGGCATCGAGCTGAACCAGGAGGCGACCCCCGAGGTCGACGCGATCCGCGAGCAGACCACCGGCGGCTTGATGCTCTCCTCCGGTTACGGAGGAGGTACCGCCAACCTGGAGTACATGAGCCTGACCGGCATGAGCATAGCGAACTTCAACTCGTCGCTGACCAGCCCGTACCAGCAGCTGGTGCCCAGCCAGCGGTGGACCACCAGCGTCAACCAGATGTGGGGCGACGCCGAGAACTCACTGGGATTCCACCCGTACGAGCCGTCGATGTACTCCCGTGCCACCAACTACCGCAAGTTCGGGTTCTCGCATTTCTACACGCTGGAGGGCGACGACGTCATCGCGCATCAGGACAAGATCGGCACCTCGCCGTACGTGTCCGACGAGGCGACGTACCAAAGCGTGCTGGACGAGGTCTCTTCGACCGACACGAACCAGTTCATCTCCGTCATCACGATGCAGAACCACATGCCGTACAACGACTGGTACTCCGACAACGAGTTCACGGTGACCAACACGGACGGCGCCGAACCGCTGGGCGAGGACGAGACCCGGGAGATCGAGACCTACGCCAAGGGCGTCTCGCTCTCCGACAAAGCCACTGCGGAATTCCTCGACGAACTCGATGCCATCGACAAGCCGATCACCGTGGTGTTCTACGGCGACCACCTGCCCGGCATCTATTCGACCGCCGGCGAGGACCAGAACAACTCGTTGGCCCTGCACCTGACCGACTACTTCATCTGGTCCAACAAGGCATCAAGCAGCCAGGGCACGAAGAACGAGAACAGCGACTACACCTCGCCGAACTACTTCATCGCGCAGGCCGCCGAGCACATGAACGCCAAGGTCTCGCCGTTCCTGGCATTCCTGACACAGATGCACGAGCATGTCAGCGCCATGGAACCGCCGGTGGTGAACAACATCCAGGGTTGGGACCGCATCCCGGAGGGCCAGCCGATCTATCTGGACGCCGACGGCAACCCGATGGTCGAGTCGGAGATGGACGCCGCAACCCGGCAGCTGCTGGATGACTACAAGCTCATCCAGTACGACGTCACCGCCGGGGACGGCTACCTCAAGGATCTCGGATTCATGGACGCGCCCGAGCGTTAGGCGTTGCCTCGTGACGTGACGCGTTACGATACATAGTAAGGATGATGCCGACCGGCTGTTCCGGTCGGCATCTCGCATAGTTCCGGCACTGTTGCAAAGGAGGAGCGGTCATGAAGGCGAACCAGTATTATGCGGGCGCCTGCGTGGTGATCACCGGCGCGGGCTCGGGCATCGGACGGCTGATGGCGCTGCGCATCGTCGAGGAAGGCGGGCGCGTGGCGATCTGGGACATCAACGGCGAGGCCGCCCGGACCACGGCCGACATGGCCAACGCGCAGGTGGGCGCCGATCCGGCCGACCCGAAGGCCATCGCGTTCACCGTGGACGTGACCGACAACGCGGCCGTGCAGCGGGCCGCGGCCGAAACCATCGAGGCATTGGGCCGCGTCAACGTGCTGATCAACAACGCCGGCGTCGTCTCCGGTGCACCGTTCGAGGACCTGATCGAACAGCAGATCCGCCGCACCTTCGCCGTGAACGTGCTGAGCCTGTTCTGGACCACCAAGGCGTTTATGCCGGCGCTCAAAAAGCAGCAGCGCGCGGCGATCGTCACCGTGGCCTCGGCGGCCGGCATCGTGGCCGTGGCACGCCAGACCGACTACGCGGCCAGCAAGTTCGCGGCCGTCGGCTTCACGAACTCGCTGCGCAGCGAACTGAAGAAGGCCGGCTCGCACATCCGCACGCTCACCGTCTGCCCGTACTACATCGACACCGGCATGTTCGAGGGCGTGACCACCAAGTTCCCGCTGCTGCTGCCGATCCTCAAGGAGCAGACCGTGGCGGACAGGATCGTGGAGGCCGTGGCCAAGGGGCGTGAACGCCTCATCATGCCGCCGTTCGCCGCCGTGGCCGGATTCGTGGCCGCGCTGCCGCCCAAGATCGCCGACCCGATCTACGGCATCTTCGGACTGAACGAAGGCATGGACCATTTCACCGGCCGCAAGTGACAAGGAGTCGTTCGACATGACCCATGAAGTATTCAACCGTCTGCGCGACGCCTACACCACCGGCGTCACCAAGCCGCTGGCGTGGCGCCGCGGCCAGCTCAACGCACTGCGCCGCATGATCACCGAGAACAAGCAGGCCATCATCGACGCGGTCGCCGCGGACCTGGGCAAGCCGGCCTCGGAGACGCTGCTGATGGAGATCGATCTGGTGTTGAGCGAGGCGAATTTCGTCTGTCGCCGTATGCGCTGGTGGTCCGCACGGCATCCCAAGCCGATGCACTGGCTGCTGCAGCCCGCCGTCGGCTGGACCATCAACGAGCCCAAGGGCGTGGTCCTGATCATCTCGCCGTGGAACTATCCGGTGCTGCTGTCGTTGGAACCGATGGTCGACGCCATCGCCGCCGGCAACGCGATCTGCCTGAAACCGTCGGAACTCTCGCCGCATATCTCCCATCTGACCGCCGAACTCATCGAACGGTACATGGACACCAGCGCCATCGCCGTCGTGGAGGGCGGCCCGGAGGAGACCACGGATCTGCTGGCCGAGCCCTTCGACCATATCTTCTATACCGGCGGCGGGCGCGTCGGCCGCATCGTCATGAAGGCCGCCTCCGAGAATCTGACTCCGGTCACGTTGGAACTGGGCGGCAAATCGCCCTGCTTCGTCGACGGCACCGTGCCGCTGGCCGCCACGGCCCGGCGCATCGCGTGGGGTAAATTCACCAACGCCGGCCAGACCTGTGTGGCACCGGACTATGTGCTGGCCACGCCGGACGTGGCCCAGGTGCTGGCCGAACGCATCGCGTTGGCCGTCACCGAGTTCTACGGCGAGGATCCGCAGGCCTCGCACAGCTTCGCCCGCATCATCAACGAGCGTCATTTCGACCGGCTGTCCCGGCTGCTGCCGCAGGAGGGCGACGCGGACGACCCCGCCGGCCAGATCGTCTGCGGCGGGCAGACCGACCGTGTCGACCGGTACATCGCGCCGACCGTGCTGTTCGGCACCTCGCCGGACGCCCCGGTGATGGGGGAGGAGATCTTCGGCCCCATCCTGCCGGTCATCGTGGTGCAGGACGCCCGCGAGGCGATTGAGTTCATCAACGCGCGCAGCCGTCCGTTGGCCGCCTACGTGTTCTCGCGCAATCCGAAGACGCGCGGCGTGTTCGAGCGTGACGTGAACGCCGGCGCGATCGGCTACTCGCTGCCGCTGGGGCATCTGATTTCCAGCCGACTGCCGTTCGGCGGCACCGGCGAATCGGGCATGGGCGCCTATCACGGCAAGGAGGGTTTCCGCGTCTTCAGCCACAAGAAGACCGTGATCTCCAAGCCGCTGTTCCCGGATACGCTCCAGTTCATCTACCCGCCGTTCAACGATCTGCGTCAGAAGCTGATCGCGATCATCGGCAAGCTGGTGTAGACGGCGAACGGTTCCTCGTAACATTTGAGCCCTTAGAAGACATTCCCCGATACGGGACGTGTCCTCTAAGGGCTCAAACGATAGGCACAAGGGCGGGGTCAGACCTTCAGCGCCTTGGCGCCGATGTCATGACGGTAGAACATGCCCGAGGTGTCGAGCTTGTCGATGATGGCATACACCTTGTCTTGCGCGGCCTTGAGGTCGTCGGCGGTGGTCTCGACGAGCAGCACGCGGCCGGAGGAGGCCATCAGGCCGCCATGCTCGGTGGAGGATACGCCGGCGTAATACACATGGCTGGACTCGTCCACCGGGATCTGCGGGATCGCGGCGCCCTTGATCACGTTGTTCGGGTAGCCGTCGGCGGCCAGCACCACGCCCAGGGTGGCATGGTCCTCATCCCACGTGAACTCGGGCACGCCGCCGTTGAGGATCGCGTCGACGCCGGCGGCCAGGTCGCTGGTCAGCTTCGGCAGCACGACCTCGGTCTCCGGGTCGCCGAAGCGGGCGTTGAACTCGATGACCTTCGGGCCGTCGGCGGTGGCAATCAGGCCCGCGTACAGGATGCCGGTGAACGGCGTGCCCTCGGCGGCCATGGCCTCCACGGTCGGGCGCACGATCGTCTCGATGGCGGCGTCGACCACGTCCTGGCCGATCTGCGGCACCGGGCTGTAGGCGCCCATGCCGCCGGTGTTCGGGCCCTCGTCGTTGTCGTAGGCGCGCTTGTGGTCCTGGGAGATCGGCATCGGCCAGAAGTCGGTGCCATGCACGAAGCTCATCAGCGAGAACTCCTGGCCCTCCAGGAAGTCCTCAATCACCACCTTGGCGCCGGCCGAGCCGAAACGGTGATCGACGAAGATGTCCTCCAGCGCGTGCAGCGCGGTGGTCTCGTCCATCGCCACCGTCACGCCCTTGCCCGCCGCCAGGCCGTCCGCCTTGATCACAATCGGCGCGCCATGCTCGCGCACGTACGCTTCCGCCGGTTCGAGCTCGTCGAAGGTGCGGTACTGGGCGGTGGGGATGTTGTGACGCGCCATCAGACGCTTGGCGAAGTCCTTGGAGCCCTCGATCTGCGCGGCGGCCTTGTTCGGGCCGAACGCCTTGATGCCGGCTTCCTCGAAATCGTCGACGATGCCCTCGATCAGCGGCACCTCGGGACCGACGAACACCCAGTCGTATTCGTTGTCCTTGACGAAGTCGATCATCGCCGCGTGGTTCGACGGGTTGATCCGCTGGGCGCGGATGCCGTCGAGCTCCATGCCCGGATTGCCGGGGGCCACGGTCACCTCGTCGACGCTGCCGCCACGCAGCAGCGCGTGGGCGATGGCATGTTCACGGGCGCCCGAACCGATAACCAGAACCTTCATAGTCATACCTCCTCAAAAAACCTAGGCCAGTTCCACGTCGTCCACGGTTTTGCGCACCACGGCGCCGATGCGGTAGGCGGGCTCATCGTTGCCGGAGAGCAGCGCCATCGCCTCGTCGGCGCGATCGGCCGCCACGGCCAGCACCATGCCCACGCCCATGTTGAAGATATTGAACATCTCCGTGTGCTCCACGTTCCCCGCACGCTCGATCACATCGAAGATCGGTGGCACGGGCCAGGAGCCCAGCTCGATGCGGGTGGCCAGTCCGTCGGGGATCATGCGCGGGATGTTCTCGATGAACCCGCCGCCGGTGATATGCGCCACACCCTTGACCACACCGGCCTGGAACAGCGGCTTCAAGGCCTTGACGTAGATGCGGGTCGGCTCCAGCAGCACCTCGCCGAGCGTTTTGCCATCCAGCTCGTCCAGCGTGGTGTCCACCGTGTAGCCGGCCTGCTCGAACAGGGCCTTGCGCACCAGCGAGAAACCGTTGGAATGCACGCCGGAGGAGGGCAGGCCGATCAGCACGTCGCCCTCGGTGATGCCGGAGCCGTCCACAATGGCGGAACGTTCGGCCACACCGACGGCGAAGCCGGCCAGATCGTACTCGTCCTCGGCGTACATGCCCGGCATCTCGGCGGTCTCGCCGCCGATCAGACCGGCACCGGCCTGCACGCAGCCGTCGGCCACGCCGGAGACGACCTGCTCCAGCAGGGCCGGGTCGTTCTTGCCGCAGGCGATGTAGTCCAGGAAGAACAGCGGCTCGGCGCCCTGGGCGGCGATGTCGTTGACGCACATGGCCACGCAGTCGATGCCGATGGTGTCGTGCCTGCCGGCCATCTTGGCCACGACGAGCTTGGTGCCCACGCCGTCGGTGCCGGAGATCAGCACCGGTTCGCGGTATCCGAGCGAGGCGAGGTCGAACAGGCCGCCGAAGCCGCCGATGCCGCCGACCACGCCGGGGCGTTCGGTGCGTGCCACATGGGATTTGATGCGCTTGACGACCTCATAGCCGGCTTCGACGCTGACTCCAGCGTTCTCATACGCTTTGGGCATGATCTCCCTTTCTTGGTGCAGCTGCCGCTGCGATGGTTGGTTGGGTTGTGGATGGACGATGGGATGATGATGACGGGTGTGCCGCGGCTTACTGCTTGGGCGGCCACTCGCCGGGCTTGAGCCCCTTCTGGCAGGAGAACTCGTTGCCCTGGTAGTCGCTCTTGTCCAGCGCGAACTTCGGCAGGCGCACGCGGTCCTCCGGGGTCAGGGATGCCAGGAACTCCTGCTCGTAGTCATCCAGCGCGGTCGGGTAGTCGCCGTTGAAATAGGCCACGCACAGGCCGCCGTACGGGGCGTCGGCGTTAAGCCCGATCGACTCGATCAGGCCGTCGAGGCTGAGGAACGCTAGCGTGTCGGCGCCGATGAACTCACGGATCTCCTCCACCGACTTCTTGGCGGCGATCAGCTCCTTGGTGGTGGAGATGTCGATGCCGTAGAAGCAGGGGTACTTCAGCGGCGGCGAGGAGATGCGCATATGCACCTCGGAGGCGCCGGCCTCGCGCAGCAGCTGGACCAGACGCTTGGAGGTGGTGCCGCGCACGATCGAATCGTCGACGACGACCACGCGCTTGCCGTTGACCACGCCGCGCACGGCGGCGAGCTTCATGCGCACGCCCTGCTCGCGCAATTCCTGCGTGGGTTGGATGAAGGTGCGGGCCACGTACTGGTTCTTGATCAGGCCCATCTCGTTCGGCAGATGGGCGGCCTCGGAATAGCCGGAGGCGGCGGACAGGGAGGAGTTCGGCACGGCGATGACCATGTCGGCGTCCACCGGCGACTCCTGCGCCAGCCGGGCGCCCATGCGCTTGCGGGCCGAATGCACGTTCACGCCGTAGATGTTGGAATCGGGGCGTGCGAAGTAGATGAACTCCATCGAGCAGATCGCCAGCTGGGTCTGGTCGGTGTAGGTGTCGATGCGGTAGCCGTCGTCGTCCACCACCACGATCTCGCCGGGACGGATGTCACGCACGAGCTCGGCGCCGACGATGTCCAGCGCGCAGGTCTCGGAGGCGAGCACATAGGCGCCGTTGGTCATCCGGCCCAGGGAGAGCGGTCGGAACCCGTTCGGGTCGAGGGCGCCGATCATGGCGTTCTCGGTCATCAGCAGGTAGGCGAACCCGCCGTGGACGGTGTTGAGCGCCTCCTTGAGCTTGTCCACGAACGTGGGCTGCTCGGAGCGGCGAATCAGGTGCATGAGCACCTCGGTATCCGAGTTCGAGCGGAAGATCGCGCCCTGGGATTCGAGTTCGCGCCGCAGTGTGGGGCAGTTGGTCAGGTTGCCATTGTGGGCCAGCGCCATGTCGCCGTCCGAGAAGCGGAAGATGAACGGCTGGATGTTGTCGGTGGAGCCGGAGCCGGCGGTGGCGTAGCGCACATGGCCGATCGCGCGGTCGCCCCTGAGCCGCTGGATCTCGCGCTCGTCGGAGAACACCTGCGTGAGCAGGCCGAGCCCGCGGTGCCCGATGAGATGGCCATGGTCGTTCGAGACGATGCCGGCGCCCTCCTGTCCGCGGTGCTGCAGCGCATGCAGTCCGAAGTACGTCAGTCGGGCCGCGTCCGGGTGCCCCCAGACGCCGAAGATGCCGCATTCCTCGTGGATGTCTTCAAGTTCGGCGGACAAGCCTGATGCCTCCTTGTCACGGCGTGGAGCGTTACATCACAACGATAGCAATCAAGGGCTACATCCCGGGGTGTTGCGGATCGTATCGGGCCTGATCGTTCGGCTTGGTTTGGTGTCCATGTTGTGGTGATGCGTCACGACTTGACCTCGAAGAGCGGTTCTTCTTGGAACGGGATGATTGCGGGTCGTTGCGTATAACACGCCATATTGCCTGACGTCGTTAACAACAGTAAATTATCTATTTGGTACCCTAAAACGAGTGCAATGCAATAGCGGAAGGAGGATGCGATGACCGTGATGACGAGTGGCGTGAAACCGATGACGGCATACGCACCCCCGAGCGGTGGGAAACCTCGTGATGCCGTGGATGCGAAATGGATGAGGCTTCACCGGATGCTTGCCGATCGTCCAAACCGTGCCATGCGCAAGAAGATCGATAATGAACATCTGCCAGATAAGCAGCCGTGAGATTGGTACGGACGATCAGATCGCGTTAAGGCGCTTCGTGTGCTGTGGGCACGGAGCGCCTTCGTATACGTTGGACGTACAACGGTATATTCGTAGCCTTGACCTCAAGAACGCCATTCCCGGTGTATATCGCATGGTTTTGTACTGCCAGGGGACTTCGGACATTTACGGGTTCTGCGAGTTCGGTTATGACGATTCGCTCGGACCTGAAAGCGGCTATGCCATATCGTTCATAGCGGTGGGACTGGAATATCAGCGTCATGGGCTGGGACATATGCTGCTTGATTGCGTGCTTCGATGGATCTCCAACGATGCGGCGATCAGCGGTCGTAATCCGTATGTGGCCACACAAATCGACGCCGCTAACGCTGCGAGTATCGGGCTGTTCTCCGATATGGGTTTCCGTGATGAGGGCGTTGACTCGTACGATCCCGGATATCACATGATCCCGGATATCACATATGGTCGAGAACGTTCACTCCAGTGGCGCGTGATGATTTATGGCTGTTTCAGACCGTGGTGTTCTAGAACTGTCCCGTCGTAGCATCAGCCGCGCATGATCGGCAGGTCGGTGTCCACCGTCGTCTCCGCGGTGAACAGCGTGCAGCCTGCGCGCACCGACCGCACCACATCGGCGCGCTCGTACACCGCCTCGAACGGGGTGGCCGCGTCGAGCACGATGAAATTCGCCGGGCGGCCCTCCGCAATGCCGTAGCCGTCGCCCAGATGCATCGTCGTGGCGCCGTTGACGGTCGGGAATTTCAGCGCGTCGTCCAGTTCGGCGAAGCTCATCATCTGCGCCAGATGCAGCACGTAGTCGAGGATGATTATCATATTGCCGTTGCCGAGCGGATACCAGGGGTCCTGCATCGAATCCTGGCCCAGCGATACGTTGATGCCATTGTCTGTGAGCTCCTTGACGCGCGTGATGCCGCGGCGCTTGGGGAAAGTGTCCTGACGGCCCTGCAGATACAGGTTCTCTGTCGGCGCGCACGCGAAGTTGATCCGCGCGGCTTTGAGCAGCTTGGTCAGGTGGAAGAAGTAGCTGTTATCGGCGGATCCGAGCGAGCAGGTGTGGCTGGCCGTGGTCATCTCGCCGATGCCCTCGGCGTGGGCGAGCGCGGCCAGCAGCTCCACGAACCGTGAATTCGGATCGTCGGTCTCATCGCAGTGCACGTCGATGAGCCTGCCGTATTTGACGGCCAGATCGACCACGGTGTGCATCGAGCGTTCCCCGAATTCACGGCATGCCTCGTAATGGGGGATGCCGCCCACGCAGTCGGCCCCCATCCTCAGACCTTCCTCCACGAGTTCGGCGCCGGTTTCGCCGTGAGGACCGCGGTAGGAATACATGCCCTCCTGCGGGAACGAGACGATTTGGATCGTCACCACGTCCTTGAGCTCCTCCCTGAGCTCCAGCAGAGCCTTGAGCGAGGTGAGATTCGGGTCGGTCACGTCCGCGTGGGAGCGGATATACTGCACGCCATGCCGCAGTTCCATCGCCACGGCCTTGCGGGCGCGGGTTTTGACCTCATCCACGGTCAGGTCGGCCTTGGTGTCGCTCCAGCGTTGGATCCCCTCGAACAGCGTGCCTGATTCGTTGGCGGCGCCCGGTTTGCGTGCGGTGAACACGTAATCGAGATGCAGATGCGTGTCGCAGAACGGCGGACAGACCAGTTTGCCGTTCAGGTCCACCGTCTCGATGCCGGTCATGTCGTATCCCTGCGCGGGCAGTTCCCGTGCCAGTCCCTCGCCGATTCGCGTGAATCTGCCCTCCTCGACGAGCAGGTCTTGAGGCTTGTCCGTGCCTGCAATCCGGGCGTTGGCATACAGCGTGTCCATAATGGCTCCTTGTCCATGGTGAGGCGCCGCCTCCGGTCTGGTTCGTAATGTGGCCGTAAAGCGGACCGTAACGTGCGCTCGTTAGTATCCGATTCAGGATTTGCGGGCAGGTAAAGCACCTGTGAGCTGGATTTCGTGGAGAATGGACGTTTTGTATGGCACCGACGGTACGTGATGTGTTGGATGACGCGGAGTTCTCCCGTACCAGACCAGAGCTGGCCGCTGGAGTCTCTGGGTTGGATAACATTGTGCGCTGGGCGTACACCAATGAACGATACGATGTCGCCTCGTTCCTATCCGGAGGCGAACTGCTGATCATTGAAGGGCGTGCGCTGCTCGCGCATATGAATGACGATGAAATCGTGGAATACGTGGATACGTTGGTTGACGCAGGGGTCAGTGGTGTCGCGATCGAGCTGGTTCAGGGTATTCGGGAAGTGCCTGCAGCCATGGTGCGGCAGGCGGATGCCAGGGGTCTTCCCGTGATCGGAATGCGGGTGCGGCGTCCGTTCGTGGACCTGTGTCAATCGATCAATACCGCGATTGTGCGTGGGCGATTCCTGTATCGTGCACAACTTGACATATTGTCCAATGATTTGCACCGACGGTTGTCCAAAACGAAGGATGCGGATGCTTTCGCTTTGGTGCTGTCGAGCGTATTCGGTGAGAACGTGACGATTTTCGATGCGGGGTGTCGGTCGGTTGCGGTCGCGGGCAAAGAACGTTCTGATGCTGGAATGGGGATGGTAGATGGCCCTACGTTGGTGTTCGATGTCAGAAGTCGTGGCGTGCCGTTGGCAGGTGTCGAGATGACGCAGCGTACGCAGATTTTTGAATCCGGCGTGCGGGATATGGTGGCGAAGATACTGCAGCAGGAATTGCCACACATTATGCACGTGGACGCCAAAGCGGCCGTGGCCGCACGTTTGATGCATGGGCCGAACCGGTCGTATGCTGTGCGGTCGGAAGTAACTGAGACCTCGGCGCTGCTGCGAGCGTTGGGCGTTGACGGGTGCTCGGTGTTCTTTCCATTTGCCATGGTCATGCGCTCGCCGGCGACATCTCTGGTGCATGTATCCCGTTTGATAGGGTTGTCTGAGAACAACGGGGTACGCGTGCCGGTATGCATGTTGGAGGGCGGCCGTGTGGTCGGGTTGCTTGCGGACTGTGATCCTGGAAGTGATGGAGAGTTTTCCCTGCGATGCCATGATTGGTTGCGGGGAATCAGCGGACGGGAAGATGTGTGGACGCTTGCCGGCAAGGTCGCCACGGATGCACGGTCGCTGTTGAACTCCATAGGGCTACTGCGAACGGCTCTGGATATGCAGACACCGGTATACGGCTATGCGTCGGATTGTATTGACACGGTGTTGCCGTGGTTTGCGGCGGGCGTATCGACCGCCGAATCCTGCGCTATGTTGACCGGGTTGATGTTATCGGGCGGTTTGTCCGATGACGATGTGTTGCTGGAAACGTTGGCGGTGTATTTCGATGTGATGGGCAACAAGACCGAGGCATGTTCCAGATTGGGGATTCGCCGGCAAACGCTGTATAACCGGTTGGACAAAGTGGCGCATATGACAGGAGTGGCCCGGGAAGACGGGGAAACGTGGTCGTTGATGCTATTCGCCGCAAAACTCGCGCGCACGATGAATATGCCGAATCCTCATCGAGGGATGGACGGAGTGTCCAACCGGGATGCGGACGTTCGTAACGACTGATTCATCGCCGTGTAAATCTGCTTTCCGATAGTACGGATAGCTGTACCGTACAGCGCCGGAGTCTGAACTCCGGTGATCAGGAAAGGTGGGCGTTCCAAATGAGCTATGCAGTGGAGGTCCAGGAGCGACCGCGGGACTTGAGCCGCGGCCCGGTGAATGAAGAGACGAGAATGGTGCGGAAGGTGACGGTTTCCTCGTTCCTTGGCAACTTCATCGAATGGTTCGACTACGCATCATATTCATATTTCGCAACGACGATTGCCACGGTGTTTTCCCGGCATCGGACCGGACGGTGGCGTTGATGCAGACCTTTGGGGTGTTCGCGCTGTCGTTCATCCTCAGGCCCGTCGGTGCGCTGTTCTGGGGGAGTTTCGGCGATAAGCACGGCCGTAAAGGCGCGTTGTCGGCTTCGATACTCCTGATGTCCGGCGCGTCGTTCCTCATCGGCTGCCTGCCTTCCTATGAGGTCATCGGGCTGGCCGCGCCGGCATTGCTGTTGTTGCTGCGGATGGTGCAGAGCTTTTCGGCTTCCGGCGAATACGCCGGGGCTGCTACCTTCCTCGGCGAGTATTCGCCGACATCCCGACGTGGACTGTACTGTTCGCTGATTCCGGCATCAACGGCCATCGGTTTGCTTGCGGGTTCCACCATCGCCAGTATTATGACGGCGAACCTCAGTGGGGTTGCGCTTGCCGGATGGGGTTGGCGAATCCCGTTCTTGCTTGCCGGTCCGCTCGGGGTTATCGTGCATTACATCCGAACCAGCCTGGCCGATTCGCCGGTTTACGCACGTATGAACGAGAAGCTGCAGCGCAAAGAGGGAACGGCTGTTCAGGGCACGGGTGCGTCCCCGTTGCGGATGCTCTTCCGGAATCATACCCGTGAGCTGCTTATCAGCTTTGGTGCCAGCATGCTGAACGCCGTCGGCTTCTACACGGTGCTCACCTATCTGCCGACGTATCTGTCCGAAACCGTCGGCATGGATTCCACGCAGTCGTCGATCATCACATCGATCTGCCTGGTGCTGTATGTGCTGTTGGTGTTCGGCATGGGGCATATATCCGATACGTTCGGTCGCAAGAAGGTGCTGATCGGGGCATGTGTCGCGTTCATCGTGCTCACCGTGCCGGCGTTCATGATTCTTAACACCGGTATGTTCTGGCCTGTGCTGCTGGTCGAATTGGCGTTATGCGCCACGTTGACCGCGAACGACGGTACGTTGTCGAGCTATCTGACTGAGACATTCCCCACCAATGTGAGGTTCACCGGCTTTGCCGTGAGCTTCAACCTGGCCAATGCGGTATTCGGCGGTACGGCCCCCTTCGTTGCCACATGGCTGATTTGGGCCACAGGCTCCACCCTTTCACCTGCCTGGTACATGGTCGGGGTATCTGTGGTTGCGCTGATTGCAATGGTCTTGTCTCATGAGAACGCTGATAAGGAATTGGTCGATATCTGATGGTGGGCGGAGCCGGCCGGACGTGAACCGTGCGGTTCGGTGTGTGGAATGTATCGCAAATAATTGATATGGAGGGAAATTCTGATGACATACCGTATGGGTGAAATGACGTGGCCGGAGTTTGCGGCCCGTAAGGATAAACCGGTGATCGTGCCGATCGGATCGACTGAGCAGCACAGTCAGCATCTGCCGATGTGCGTTGACGCGCTACTGGCCGAACATCTCGCAACGGACCTGGCCGAGGCGGTGGACGGTACCGTTATGCCGACGATCGTGTATGGATATAAGTCGAAACCGCTGTCCGGTGGCGGTCCGTTGTTTCCTGGCACCATCGATATGAACGGCGCAACCGTAGTCGCGCAGATGCATGACGTGCTGCGTGAGATCGTCGATGACGGATTCACCAGAATCGTTGTGATGAACGCTCATTTCGAGAATGAGGCGTTCATCGTGGAGGCCATTGATCTGGTGACGCGGGAAACGAGCGGCAAAGCTACCATCATCGAGACGAATTGGTGGGATCCCCTGCCGCAGGATGTGGTCGATCAGGTTTTCGACGGTTTGACGTTCCCGGGGTGGGCGCTTGAACATGCGGCCGTTACCGAGACGTCGCTGATGTTGCATTATGCGCCGGAATTGGTACACATGGATCGCATGACATACCGGGATGTCGTTGAGCCGAAACCGTATGTGCGGTATCCGGTGCGCGACGGTGATGTGCCCGCGTATGGCGGCCTGGCCGACCCCAGCGGCTCAAGTGCGGAACGCGGCAGACTCATCGCGGAATCATGCGTGACTGCGGTGGCGGACATCTGCAGACACGAGTTCGGAATCTGATACGGTACGGATCCGTCTGAAGGCGCTCGGGTCGCTGACGTATGGCGGCCGATGATGACGGTATCGGTCAAGACCGTGCCCCCTGGAATCCGCGGGAGGCACGGTCTTTCGTTGTTCTTGCGAAGACTCTATTCGTACAAATGTTCGAATCATCTGGTATGCTGTACCCCACGGCAGCCGTTGAACGGCTCGCCGTGGATATGCGTATCGGAACGGTGAAAGGGGGGTGTGATGACGACACGCACATGCATCGCGGTCGATCTCAAGTCGTTCTACGCCTCCGTGGAATGCCGGGAGCGGGGTCTGGATCCGTTGACCACGCATCTGGTGGTGGCGGATGAGTCCCGCACGGATAAGACCATCTGCCTGGCCGTCTCGCCGTCGCTGAAGGCGTACGGGCTGCCGGGGCGGTGCCGGCTGTTCGAGGTGCGGGAACGGTTGCGGGCGGTCAATGAGGAGCGCCGTCTGCGGGCGCCGGGCCGGCGGCTGGTGGGGAAGTCATCCGACGCGGCCGAGCTGGCCGATCATCCGGAACGTGCGGCCGGACTAGTCATCGCCAAGCCGCGTATGTCGCACTATCTGCGGTGCAGCGGCGATGTCTACCGTGTGTATCTGCGGTATGCGGCCGCCGAGGACATCCACGTGTATTCGATCGATGAGGTGTTCATCGACGCCACGCGGTATCTGCGCGCGCGCGGCATGACCCCACGGCAGATGGCCGCCGCGATCGTGCGTGACGTCGCGGCCGCCACCGGCATCACGGCCACGGCGGGTATCGGCACCAACCTGTATCTGGCCAAGGTGGCGATGGACATCGTCGCCAAGCACATCCCCGCCGACGCCGACGGCGTGCGCGTGGCCGAGTTGGATGAGATGTCGTACCGGCGGCTGTTGTGGGATCACCGCCCGCTGACCGATTTCTGGCGGATCGGACATGGGTACGCCAGGAAGTTGGAGGCTCAGGGGCTGCAGACCATGGGCGACATCGCCCGTTGCTCGCTCGGCTCCGCCTCCGACTACTACAACGAGGACCTGCTCTATCGGATGTTCGGGGTCAACGCCGAACTGCTCATCGACCACGCCTGGGGGTGGGAGCCGTGCACGATCGCCGATATCAAGGCGTACCGGCCGGAAGGCCACAGCATCAGTTCCGGTCAGGTGCTGCAGGGGCCGGCCGATTTCGCCACGGCACGGCTGATCGCCAAGGAGATGGCCGACACGCTGGCCCTGGACCTGACCGCACAAGGGGTGCTGGCCGGCCGCGTGGGGCTGGCCGTAGGGTATGACATCGGCAATGTGAACCCCTCACAGCTGGAATGCGCGTCATCGGGAACCGATGGGGGAACGCATGCATACGCCGGACCGGTGAAGAAGGACCGATACGGACGCACGGTTCCCAAACCCGCGAACGGCTCCATACCGTTGGGGAAGCGGACGGATTCGGCAAGCCGGCTGCGTGAGGCGATGACGGAACTGTTCAACCGGCTGGTCGATCCCTCGCTGATGGTGCGTCGGATCACCGTGGTCGCCGACGATCTGCATCCGGCGGAGGAATCGAAGACGGGAGACGCCGGGTATGAACAACCCGACCTGTTCTCCGTGCTGGCTGCGGACGGGGAACCGCAGGACGCCGTCGCCGTGGGCCAGGTCGGCGATCGTCGGAACGACGGGGTGCGACGGGGCACGGACGATTCCGGCGGACGGCCTGGCAATGCGGGGGAATCGGCGGCGACCCGCGAACGTGACATCCAACAGACGCTGCTGGACGTCAAGCGCAAATTCGGCAGAAACGCCGTCATCAAGGCGATGAACATGGAACCCGGCGCCACCGGCCAACAGCGCAACCGGCAGATCGGAGGGCACGCCGCATGAACGGAGGACGCCATGGCGCTTGAAGCCACACACCGGTATGACGACATCATCAACCTGCCGCATCACGTCTCGCGGCGGCATCCGCCGATGTCACGGCACAATCGGGCCGCCCAGTTCATGCCGTTCGCCGCGGTGGCCGGCTACGACCAGGTTGTTGCGGAGACCGCCCGCAGCAATGACCATGACATGGCATTGGCCGACACCCCGGTCGACGGTCTGGCCGAAGGTTGGGTGCCGGCCTAAGCCCTGGATTCAGCTGCGGCGGCTGCGGAGACGGGCGAACAATCCGCCATGCGGCGAGCCCGTGCCGCCGACGCGGAGCCCATCCCGCAGTGTGCGCGGCAATCCGGTATCTCGGTCCCGGTCGAGGTCCTGCTTTTGCGGGGCGGGTTTATGTCGTGGCAACAGCGGGCAACCGGCGCAAATCAGCGAACCGGGGTCGGGATTGCACCAGGCCTCGCCGCAGGCGGCGCGCGGGGACAGATCCATCACCCGCAGCCTGCCGGTCCTACGTGCGTGGTCGGCGATCATCGCCACGAATCCGCGGGGCAGCCCGTGGTGCCGGGCGCATGCCTCAAGCGTCATGCCGGATTCCAGATCGGCAATCACCTGCGTGACGGTGTCGGCATTGTCATCCGCATGCCGACGGTCGGGCGGCATGGTGCCTGAACTGCCGGCACGCCGCCATCGGCTTGATTGCGCGCCTACCATACGAGCCTCAGCAGTTGGAAGGCGACGACGGCGAGCACATAGGCCACGGTCAGGCTCAACCCCACCGTTTGCAGCATCGTGCGGAACCCATACTGGCGTTTCAGTTCGACCACCGTCGCCAGACACGGCGTGTAGGCGAGCACGAACAGCAGGAACGCCGCCGCGGCCGCCCTGCCATGCCCGCCGGAGGAGACGTCGAAGGATTCGCGCAGCCGTGCGCCCAGCGTTCCCTCGCCCTGCCGCTGTTCCGTTGCGTCATCCCCGCCGGCGACGTTGTACGACTGCGACATCGAGCCGACCACAACCTCCTTGGCCACGAATCCGGTGATCAGCGCGGCCGAGGCGTGCCAGTCGCCGAACCCCGCCGGCGTGAACACCGGTGCGACCGCGTCGGCCACCACGCCGTACACCGAATCGTGTACATCCTCGACCTGGCCGAACGACCCGGCTCCGGGCGTCGCCGGGATGCCCTGCAACACCCACAGCGCCACGATCATCGTCACGATAACCGAACTGGCCCCGCGCACGAAGCCCCACAGCCGCCCCAGCACCGAACGGATCAGCATAACCAACCGCGGGCATTGGTACGGCGGCAGGCTCATCGCGAACGGTTCGGGCTTCAGACCACGGAACTTCGTATGCCGCAGCAGCAGGCCGACCAGCAGGATCACCGCAACCGACAGCACGTACATGAGGAACACCACCAGCCCGGCATGGCTGCGGAAGAAGGCGTAGGCGAGCACCAGATACACCGATAGACGCGCCGAGCAGGAGGAGAACGGGATCAGCATGCCGGTCAGCACACGCTGCCGGGAATCGGGCAGCGTCCTGGTGGCCGCCAGCGCCGGCAGATTGCACCCGAACCCTACGATGATCGGCAGGAACGCGCGGCCGTCCAGACCGATCGTCCGCATTGCGCGGTCCATCACGAACGCCGCGCGCGCCAGATACCCGGAATCCTCCAGCAGTGACAGCAGCAGGAACATGATGCCCATCGGCGGGATGAACGTGAGCACGGTCACCACGCCGTCCAGCACGCCGTCGACGACAAGCGCATGCGCCCAGCCCGTGGACGCCGCCGGACCGAACCATGAGAAGACGGTATCGACCATGGCGGCGAGCCATCCGCGTACGGTGATGTCGAACCAGTCCTGCATCGGACCGGCCAATGTGGTGGTGGCCTGGAACACCAGATACATGACCGTCAGGAACATGACGATGCCGAACACCGGATGCAGCAGCACGCGGTCGATCCGGTCGGACAGGGTGACGCGGTCCCGCATCTGCAGGTCGAGGCCGCGGATGATGCGCGCCGCCCAATCGAAGCGCGCATCGGCATGATCCTCGACCCATGCACGCACATTCGCCGTGCCGGTGAGCGGATGCAACCCCTCGGGCACCGGTGTGCCCCGAAACCCGTCGGCGATCGCCCGGACCAGCCGGTCGGTCCCCGCGCCGGTGCGGCCGTCGACCGCGACCACCGGCAACCCGTCCAATAGTGCGGACAGTCGTTCGGCATCGACGCCGCAACCCTGGGCCTCGGCCAGGTCGTTCATCGTCAGCGCGACGACGGTGGGTGCCCCCAGCTCGACCACCATGGCCAGGAAGTACAGGGAGCGGGCGATGTTCGTCGCATCGAGCACGGCGACGACCAGATCGGGACGGGGCAGCCCCTCGGCACCCATCACCGCGTCCGCGGCCACCTTCTCATCGGGGCTCAGGGGCAGCAGCGAATAGGTGCCGGGCGTATCGGTGCAGTCCCAGACCTCGGCGGGACCATTGCCATCTAGACCCTGATAATGCAACCGTCCGGTCTCCAGCAACACCGTGGTGCCCGGGGCGTTCATCACCTTCGTGCGGGCGCCCAGCAGCGTGTTGAACAGCGAGGATTTGCCGACATTCGGATTGCCGACGAACACGACATGCCGCAGCGCATCCGCTTCGTGCTCGCCGTCCGTGGCCTCCGTGCGTGCACCGCCATCGCGCCCGACAACGCTCATGCGGTCCGTATCCCGTCGGTCGAAGCGCACGGTCTGGTCGCCGCGGCCGGCGAACAGTGCGCCGAACCCGCGCCGGTGGGCATGATCGCCGTGTTTGGCCGTGTGAGGCGGAAGGCCGTTCATGGGTGCGGTCATCGCGTCATCTCCTCGGTGTCGTCGGATATTCTCACGCGGATGGCGCGCGCGGTGCCTCCATCCAGCGCGATGCGCTCGGGACCCCGCGCCACGACGCGGCCACCGAAGCCGCTGCGCTGCACGACCCGTATGACGACACCGGCGCGCAACCCCAGCTCCATCAACCGGAAACGATGCCGTTCATCCAGATCGATGCCGTCCACGATGACGGTGTCGCCTGCCCGGCAGCCGGCCAGCGTGCGTGGGCCGCGTGTTGGGGTCGCGGTGCCGGGGCCGGCCGGCGGTGTGGTATCCATAACGGTCATGCCTCCCAACATATGAGCGGCATGACCGAAAAACAAGACTTGTATTTCCGTTGATTTCTGGTATTCTGCCCGGCGTGTTGTCGCGGGGCGACGACGACACGGACACGAGGGAGGGGTACTGCGACACCCGAATATGAATGGAGGGTCGGACGCCGTCAGCGTCCGACCCTCCATGTGGCCGATTAACCGAGCTCAGGCGGTGAAGTACTCCACGCCGGCCTCGAAGATCGGCTGGTACTTGTTGCCCGGCACATTGACGTACAGGCCGTTGCCGGAGCGCTCCGAATGGCCCATCTTGCCGAACACGCGGCCATCCGGGCTGGTGATGCCCTCAATGGCCAGCAGCGAGCCGTTCGGGTTCGCGCCCAGGTCCATCGACGGCACGCCGGACTCATCCACGTACTGCGTGGCGATCTGGCCGTTGGCCTTGAGCTGCGCCAGCACCTCATCGGAGGCCACGAAACGGCCCTCGCCGTGGGAGATGGCCACCGTGTGCACATCGCCGACCGCGGTCTTGGCCAGCCACGGCGAAAGGTTCGAGGCCACGCGGGTGCGCACCAGACGGCTCTGGTGACGGCCGATCGTGTTGAACGTCAGCGTCGGGCATTCGGCGGTCATCGGCACGATGTCGCCGAACGGCACCAGACCCAGCTTGATGAGCGCCTGGAAACCGTTGCAGATGCCCAGCATCAGACCGTCGCGGTTCTTGAGCAGATCGCGCACCGCCTCGGTGACGGCCGGGGCGCGGAAGAACGCGGTGATGAACTTGGCGGAACCGTCCGGTTCGTCGCCGCCCGAGAAGCCGCCCGGAATCATGACGATCTGGCTCCTGCGGATCTCATCGACCAGCGCCTGCGTCGATTCGGCCACGGCCGCCGGCGTCAGGTTGTTGATGACCAGCGTCGTCACATCCGCGCCCGCACGCTCGAAGGCGGCGGCGGAATCGTACTCGCAGTTGTTGCCGGGGAACACCGGGATGATGACATGCGGCTTGGCCACCGGCGCACCCGTGTACACGGTCTTCTTCGCCCCCTCGAACAACACGGTCTCGACCGGGGCCTTGGCCGCGTCGTCCTTGCTGCGGTACGGGAACACGGACTCGATGCCGCCCTCCCACGCGTCCTGCAGGTCGTTCAGGTCCAACGTCTCGCCGCAGGCCTCGAACACGTATTCCTCGCAGGTCACGCCGATCTGACCGACCTCCACCAGGTTCGTGACCTTGGGCAGTTCGGCGTAGTCGTCGAGTTCGACGAGGAACGAGCCGTAGGCCGGGGTGAACAGATCGTCGATCGCGATCGACGGATCGAGCCTCACACCGATGCCGTTGCCGAGCGTCATCTTGAACAGCGCCTCGGCCGTCGCGCCGTAACCCGGCGTGGAGACGGCGACCGCGTCATGGAAATCGACGAGGTATTCGACCATCGTCATCGCGGCCAGCAGACCGTCCTTGTCCGGGGTCAGTCCGTCGGCCAGATAGCGCGGCGCGATGCGCACGATGCGGTGGCCGGCCTTCTTGAACTCGGGGGAGGTGGCATGGCGCATGTCGCCCACCGCCACGGCGAAGGAGATCAGCGTCGGCGGCACGTCGAGATCCTCGAAGCTGCCGCTCATCGAATCCTTGCCGCCGATCGCGCCGACGCCCAGGTCGGCCTGCGCCATCAGCGCGCCGAGCACCGAGGCCACCGGCTTGCCCCAGCGGGTCGGATCATCCTTGAGCTTGCCGAAATACTCCTGGAAGCTCAGGTACGCCTTCTCATGCTCGAAACCGGCGGCCACCAGCTTGGAGAGCGATTCGACAACCGACAGGTACGCGCCGGTGAACTGGTTCCTCTCGGAGATGTACGGGTTGAAACCCCAGGCCATCGCGGAGGCGGTGGTGGTCTCGCCGAACACCGGGAACTTGGCGACCATCGCCATATTCGGGGTCAGCTGCCTGCGGCCGCCGAACGGCATCAGCACGGTCGCCGCGCCGATCGTGGAGTCGAAACGCTCGGACAGGCCCTTGTTCGAGGCCACGTTGATGTCGGTGACCAGCGTGTGCATGCGCTCCGCCAGCGAGCCGGACATCCACGGGCTGGTGTAGCCGGCCCCGGACTCCACATGCACGTCCATATGCTTGGGCGCGCCATTCGAATTGAGGAACTCGCGGGACAGGCTCACGATCACGTCGCCGTTCCAGGTCATCTTGAGGGTCTTCTCCTCGGTGACGGTGGCGATGACGGTGGCCTCCAGGTTCTCCTCACGGGCGTAGCCCAGGAACTCGTCCACATCCTCGGCGGCGATGGCCACGGCCATGCGCTCCTGGGATTCGGAGATCGCCAGCTCGGTGCCGTCCAGGCCCTCGTACTTCTTGGGCACGGTGTTCAGATCGATGTCCAGGCCGTCGGCGATCTCACCGGTGGCCACGGACACGCCGCCGGCGCCGAAGTCGTTGCAGCGCTTGATCAGACGGCAGGCGTCGCCGCGACGGAACAGACGCTGCAGCTTGCGCTCGATCGGGGCGTTGCCCTTCTGCACCTCGGCGCCGCAATCCTCCAGGCTCTCCACATTCTGCGACTTGGAGGCGCCGGTGGCGCCGCCGATGCCGTCACGGCCGGTGCGGCCGCCGAGCAGGATGATCTTGTCACCGGGAGCGGGCTCCTCACGGCGGACATGGTCGGCCGGGGTGGCGCCCACCACGGCGCCGACCTCCATGCGCTTGGCCACGTAGCCGGGGTGGTAGATCTCGTCCACCTGGCCGGTGGCCAGGCCGATCTGGTTGCCGTAGGACGAATAGCCGGCCGCGGCCGTGGTGACGAGCTTGCGCTGGGGGAGCTTGCCCTCCAGCGTCTGCGAGACGGGCACGGTGGGGTCGGCCGCGCCGGTCACGCGCATCGCCTGGTACACGTAGGAGCGGCCCGACAGCGGGTCGCGGATGCAGCCGCCGATGCAGGTGGCCGCGCCGCCGAACGGTTCGATCTCGGTGGGGTGGTTGTGGGTCTCGTTCTTGAACAGGAACAGCCAGTCCTGCATCTCGCCGTCCACGTCCACCTTGACCTTCACCGTGCAGGCGTTGATCTCGTCGGATTCGTCCAGATTCTTCAGGATGCCGTTGGACTTGAGCCACTTGGCGCCGATCGTGCCCATGTCCATCAGCGTGACCGGGCGCTCGTCGCGCCCCAGCTCACGGCGCATGGCCAGATACCGGTCGAAGGCCGCCTTGACCACGGCGTCATCGATCTCGATATGTTCCAGCCGGGTGCCGAAGGTCGTGTGGCGGCAATGGTCCGACCAGTAGGTGTCGATGACCTTGATCTCGGTGATCGTCGGGTTGCGGCGCTCACCGCGGAAATACCGCTGGCAGAATCGGGCGTCGGCCAGATCCATCGCCAGGCCGCGTTCATCGATGAACGCCTGCAGGCATGCGTCGTCCAGATCATTGAAGCCGGCGATGACCTCCACCTTGCCCGGCTGGGCGACTTCCATCCTCAGCGTGGTCTTCGTCTCCAACGACGCCTCGCGCGCCTCGACCGGGTTGATGACGTAGTGCTTGACGGCCTCGATATCGGCGTCGTTCAGCGCCCCGGAGAGGGCATACACCTTGGCGGAACGCACGGTCGGGCGTTCGCCCTGGCTGATGAGCTGGATGCATTCGCTGGCCGAATCGGCGCGCTGGTCGAACTGGCCGGGCAGGTATTCGACGGCGAACACGGCGGCACCGCCGAAGTCCGGCAGATCGGCGCTCACCGTGTCGACCTGGGGCTCGCTGAAGACGGTGGGTGTGGCCTGGTCGAACAGCTCCTGGCTGATGCCCTCCACGTCATACCGGTTGACGATGCGCACGCCCTCCAGCGCCTCGACGCCCAGGATGGTCCTCAACTCGCCGCACAGCTGCTGCGCCTCGACGTCGAATCCGGGCTTCTTCTCCACATATACGCGAAAAACCACGATTGATTGCTCCTTGATAGTCAATACGGCCCGCATCCTTGCGAATGCGGGCCTTGCGGATGTCACTCGGCGGAATCGACGCCCTCGGTGGCGGCCAGGGCCATCAGACGGTCGTAGATCTCCTCATACGCGGGGATGATGTTGCCCAGATCCCGGCGGAACAGGTCCTTGTCCAGATGCTCGATCTTGCCGCTGTGATCCTTCTGGTCCCACAGGCGGCAGGTGTCGGGGGTGATCTCGTCGGCGAGCAGGATCGCGCCGTCCGAGGTCTTGCCCTCCTCGATCTTGAAATCGACGAGTTTGACGTCGATCTTGGCGAAGATGTCCAGCAGGGCGGCGTTGACGGCGCGGGCCTGACGGGAGATCTCCGCGATCTCATCCTCATCGGCCAGGCCGAGGGCCACGATGCCGTCCTCGTTGATGAATGGGTCGCCTAACGCATCGGACTTCAGGCAGAACTCCAGGATCGGCTTCTTCAGCTCGGTGCCCTCCTCGACGCCGTAGCGCTTCGCGAAGGAGCCGGCGGCCGTGTTGCGCATGATGATCTCCAACGGATACATGTCCATCTTCTTGACCAGCTGCTCGGTTTCGGAGATGCGGCGCACGAAGTGGCTGTCCACACCACGGGCCTTGAGCAGGTCGAAGATCACGGAGGTGATGCGGTTGTTCAGCGAGCCCTTGCCCTCGATCTGGGCCTTCTTCTCGCCGTTGCCTGCAGTGGCCTGGTTCATGTACTCGACCCAGAGCACATCCGGGTCATCCGTGGCATACAGTTTCTTGGCCTTGCCCTCGTAGAGCTTCTCCAGCTTCTCCATGGTCTACCTTTCGCAAACCGCGACAAATCGCGGGATATCAAGGGTGAATGGTACGAGGTACAGGCTACCAAGCGCCGACTACATCCGACACGGCTCTGGACATGCCGTACTCCCGCATCGATGCCACGGACCAGGACACATCCGCAACCGGGACGCGTCCTGGTCCGGCAATCAATTCAGGGGATTCAGCGCACGTCCACGCGCAGCGTATCGGCCACATGTCCGGCCCGTGTGCGCGCGTCGTCGGCGCTCGAACCGATTGCCAGCGCCACCGCCATGCGCCGGTGCCCATGCACCTCGGGCTTGGCGAAGATGCGCAGGTCGGTGTTCGGCTCCGCCAGTGCCTCGGCCGTGTTCGAGAACACCGCCTCGCCCTCGCCCTCGACCACGATCGCATGGCTGGCCGCGGCCGCCCCTTGCGGAATCGAGAGTGCCGCATGCGCTTCGGTCACCGGCATGCCCAGGATCGCGCGCGCATGCAATGCGAACTCGCTCAGCCGCTGCGAGGCCATCGTCACCATGCCCGTATCATGCGGGCGCGGGGAGACCTCATTGAACAGCACAGAACCGTCGGTCAGCACGAACAGCTCCACGCCGAACACGCCCCATCCGTGCTCGCCGGTCGCTTGGGCCTTGCCGACCAGCCCCTCGACGGCGGTCCGCGCGATGCGGCGGGCCTGCTCCAGCACCGCGGCATCGGTGGCCGCCGGCTGCCAGGACTCGCGGTAGTCGCCGCTCTCCTGACGCTGTCCGATCGGCGCGCAGGTCACAATGCCTGCGGACGAGCTCACGGTCAGCACGGTCAGCTCGTAATCCAACGGGGCCAGCGCCTCCACGATCACGCGCGAGACATCGCCCTCGCCCGCGGCGCGGCGTCCGGTCTGCGCCTCCACCCACGCCGCGTCGATGCCGTCGGCGGATCGCACCACCGACTGGCCGTGTCCGGACGAGCTCATCACCGGCTTGACCACGCACGGATACCCCACGGCCTCGGCGCCGGCGCGCAGCTCCTCCAATGTGCCGGCAAAACGGTACGGCGTGGTCGGCAGCCCCAGCTCCTCATGGGCGATCACTCGCAGCCGTTCGCGGTCCATGCAGATCGCGGCGATCTCGGCGCTCGGCACCACCTGCATCCCCGCGGCCGCGGCCTCGGCCAGCTCGCCGGTGGCGATGGCCTCCACCTCCGGCACGATGATGTCGGGGCGCACCTCGTCGAACAACACGCGCAGCTGCGCGGCGTCGGCCATATCCAGCACGCGCGCCTCGTGCGCCACCTGCTGGGCGGGGGCGCCGGCGTACGAGTCGGCGGCGCACACCCACGCGCCGAGCCGCATCAGCTCGATCACCACCTCCTTGCCCAATTCGCCGGCGCCCAGGAACAGCACGCGCGTGGCGCGACTGCCCAGCGGTGTGCCGAGTGGACGGTCCGCTGCGTTCCCGGCGTCGGGAACGGGAACGGCGGCGGTGGACTGGTTGGCGGATTGGTCGATCGTGTTCTGCGTCATACTCACATTCTGCCATCGTCCGGCGATGTCGTGGCGACAGCGGCATGCACAGCCGCGGCGCGGGACATGGCCGCGCCGGGCGGCGTCACGTTTCGGACATGGCGGCAGCGGAATCATGCCAGGCGGCGGTAGAATGAGGGGATGAATGAACAAGGGTATGGGGGCAGCGAACGGCCGCTGACCATCGCCATGGTGGTTGACACTTCGGGCAACCGCGGCAACGGCACGTCGAATTCGGCGTTGCAATGGGCCGATGAACTCGAACGGCAGGGGCATCGCGTCCGTCTGGTGGGCATCGGCGCCCCCGACTTTCCCGCGCGGGTCAATCATGTGCCGTTGGTCAGCTGGGTGGCCAAGAAGCAGCAGATGCAGTTCGCCGAACCGAGCGACACCCTGTTCCGTGCCGCGTTCCTCGGCGTGGACGTGGTGCACCTGTACACGCCGTTCCGGTTCTGCCAGCACGCCTGCCGGATGGCCCGGCAGATGGGCATCCCCGTCACCGCCGGATACCATGTGCAGCCCGAGAACATCACCTACTCCGCCGGGCCGCTCAAGCATGTGCCCGGCATCGACGCGATCATCTACCGTCTGTTCGACTGGTGGCTGTTCTCCAAGGTCGACCGCATCCACGTACCCACGGAACTCGGCGCGAGCCTGCTGCGCTCGCATGGGTACAAGACCCCGATCACGGTGATCTCGAACGGCTACGAGCCGCGGTTCACGCCCAAATCTCAGCGTGCCGCCGGCGTTCCGGCGCCGACGCCGTTCCATATCGTGGCCTCGGGCCGTCTGAGCAATGAGAAGGACCAGATCACGCTGATCCGTGCGGCGGCGATGTGCCGGCACGCCTCCTCCATCCGGCTGACGATCGCCGGCACCGGACCGTTGAAGAGGCGACTGCAGCGGACGGCGGATCGCCTGCTGCCGGGACAGGTGGAGATCGGCTTCCATCGCAATACCGAGATGCCGGAGCTGCTGCGGTCCGGCGACCTGTTCGTGCACCCGTCCATCGCCGACCTGGAATCGGTGAGCGTGATCGAGGGCATGGCCAGCGGCCTGGTGCCGGTGATTGCTGCGTCGAGCCTGAGCGCGGCCGGACAGTTCTCGCTGTTGGACGAGTCGCTGTTCCCGGTGGAGGATGTGGCGGCGCTCGCCCAGCGCATCGACTGGTGGATCGATCACCCGGACGAGCTGTCCGCATGGGGCGCGCGGTACGCCGAGCACACCAGGACGCATTATTCGGTGGAGGCGAGCGTCCGCCGGTTCGTGGCGATGGAGCGCGAGGTCATCGCCGGACGTTCCGGGGCACGGAACGCGTAGGGCCGGCGACGGATCCGTCACCGGCCCAGTGCCCGTGCACCGTTCGGCGGTGCCACGGCGGAGTCATGGCAGCGTCACAGTAGGGCGATCAGCTCGTCGACCTGCTCGTCGGTGGTGGACCAGGCGGTGCAGATGCGCATCACCGTGTGCGTGTCGTCGGCCTTCTCCATGAAGCCGAGGCGAACGTGTTCCTGCAGACGGGCGATCGTCTCGTTGTCCATCGTGATGAAGATCTGGTTGGTCGGCGTCTCCATCGTCAGCGTGTAGCCGCGTTCGCGCAGCACCGTGCGGATACGGGCTGCGGCTTCGTTGGCATGACGGGCGATGGTCAGGTAACGGTCGTTCTCGAACAGCGTGTCGAACTGCAGGCCGAGCAGCCAGCCCTTGGCCAGCAGCGCGCCGTGCTGCTTGATCAGGGTCAGGAAATGCGCCGGCGCATCGTTCTTCGGGAATACCACGGCCTCGCCGAACAGCGCGCCGACCTTGGTGCCGCCGATGTAGAAGACGTCGGTCAGGCGGGCGATGTCCTGCAGCGTGACGTCGGTGCCGTCGGCGGTCAGGCCGTAGCCGAGACGCGCGCCGTCGAGGAACAGCTTCATGCCGAAGCGGTCGCAGACCGCGCGCAGCGCCTCCAGCTCGTCCAGCGTATACAGCGTGCCGTATTCCGTGGGGTGGGAGATGTAGACGGTGCCGGGGAAGACCATATGCTCATAGTTGCCGTCCGCGTAGAACGTGGTGCAGTAGTCGCGCAGTTCGGCCGCGTCGATCTTGCCGTTGTGGTGGGGGAGCGTGAGCACCTTGTGTCCGGTGGCCTCGATGGCGCCGGCCTCGTGCACGTTGACGTGGCCGGTGTCCGCAGCCACCACGCCGGCGTAGGGCGGGGTGATGGCGTCGATGATGGTCTGGTTGGTCTGGGTACCGCCGACCAGGAACCGTACGTCGGCCTCGGGGCTGGCGCAGGCTCGGCGGATCTTCTCCGCGGCGGCGGCGCAGACGTCGTCGGAACCGTATCCGGGATGCTGGGTGGCGTTGGTGGCGGCGAGGCGCTCCAGGATGGAGGGATGCGCGCCGCAGCAGTAGTCGTTTTCGAAGGACAGCATGGTCGACTCCTTGTCGATTGAACGGTGGGCGGAAGCGGTACCGAGGTGCAGTGTATCGCCACCGAGCGCCAATACGGCGGCCGACTCCGGATGCACGATCTGTGCCTATGACTCTGGCCTATGTGCCGGTCTATATTCCCTGACTCAAGCCGGTCTATGACCTCGGATGCGCCCGGCATATACGGTGAGGGCCCGGGTCCCTGCCTTGGGACCCGGGCCCTCACCGCGAAAGGAGGTCATCATCTTCAGTTCTGCCGCGCCGTCCTGCGCGGAACCAATACCATCACTCGATACCACTATCCATCCACATCATCCGGCAGACGTTCCGGCCACCTTGCCGTTGCTGTCACCTTGCCTGCTCGTCCATCTCCATCGTGTCCGCCGGCACTGCCTGTTGCGTTATTGGAGGCGTTGTACGAACCTTAAGGAATCGGTGCTTCGTTACCGCCTGATGGATTCCCATCCGACCATAACTCCGGCCTCCGCTTTCAGTATACCCGGCAAAACGCACATTGTCCACCCTGTTCGTGCCGCGAAAACCCAATGTTTCGTAGCGCTCATTGCATACGGTTGCAGCGAACGAAACAGCACATGGCTTGGTTGACGGTGTGCGTTTCCGGCGTATGCGGCTGTGTGTCCGACCCCGTTTCCCGTCGTGCGGGACCGGCGCGACGCGCCGAATTCGCGTTGTCGGGAAAATCCTGTATAGTATCCATCTGTTGTGCGAATCCGGGAGACCGGATGACACACATGGTGGATATAGCTCAGTCGGTAGAGCAGCTGATTGTGGTTCAGCAGGTCGCGCGTTCGAGCCGCGTTATCCACCCCAGCAAGGCCCCGCTTCGGCGGGGCCTTTGTCATAGCACTATCCGGGTCTGGTCACGACACGCAGGCCGGGGCGCTGTCCGGTGTGCTGGTATCCTAGATATTTGTGTGTGCCGCCGGCATGCCTTATGTGACAGGCGTGGGCGGGCGGGACATCCCCGAGTCCGCGGGAATGCGCGCAGCAATGCGGCGGCAGGAGGACAAGGGGCCATCGGGCCGGTGGACTGGGCTGTCTTTCCGATTCAAGGGAAGTGTGGGCGCAGTGTGGCGGCTCCACAGATGAAGAACAACCAACGAATCGGAGAATTCAGTTGCCTACGATTGAACAGCTCGTCCGTAAGGGACGTCAGGCCAAGCCGAAGAAGTCGAAGACTTTGGCCCTGAAGGGCAGCCCGCTGCGCCGCGGCGTGTGCACCCGTGTGTATACCACCACCCCGAAGAAGCCGAACTCGGCTCTGCGTAAGGTCGCTCGTGTGCGCCTGAGCTCGGGCGTTGAAGTCACCGCCTACATCCCCGGTGAGGGCCACAACCTGCAGGAGCACTCCATCGTGCTCGTGCGCGGCGGCCGTGTGAAGGATCTGCCGGGCGTGCGCTACCACATCGTGCGTGGCGCGCTGGATACCCAGGGTGTCAAGGACCGTAAGCAGGGTCGTTCCCTGTATGGAGCAAAGAAGGCGAAGTAAGAGATATGTCGCGTAAAGGACCTGCCAAGAAGCATCAGCTGCTGCCCGATCCGATCTACGGCTCGACCGTCGTGGCCCAGCTCATCAACAAGATCCTCCTGGACGGTAAGAAGTCGATCGCCGAGGACATCGTCTACTCCGCGCTCGATATGGTCAAGGAGAAGACCGACCAGGAGCCGGTCGCCGTTCTCAAGCGCGCCCTGGACAACATCCGTCCGAGCCTCGAGGTGCGTTCCCGCCGCGTCGGTGGCGCCACCTACCAGGTGCCGGTCGAGGTCAAGCCGGCCCGCGCCAACACGCTGTCGCTGCGCTGGCTGACCGACTTCTCCCGTGCCCGTC
>ERZ1673750.95-NODE-95-length-87014-cov-6.675307_pt1 | contig 87014 bp, 98 predicted proteins | sample MGYA00580203_ERZ1673750 | MGnify/ENA primary metagenome ERZ1673750 (study PRJEB41218, sample SAMN15661763) | gut metagenome | host: Homo sapiens | place: Canada: London | collected 2015-08-20/2019-03-30 | study: EMG produced TPA metagenomics assembly of PRJNA649273... | reverse complement strand
ACAGACAAAAAGGCGGTACTTATGCTAAACGCAGTGAATCCAAAAGACGAAAACATTGAAGAAACCATAGTTCATGAGCTAATGCATATCAAAATGTATCCACTAGATCAAGTTTGTGAATCGGTGATTGTAAATATGTTTGACGAAGGGAGCAAGGCGCAAAACTTTGCTTATCAAGAGTTTTTCACAGCGCTTGAAGTGACAGTAGAAGAGCTCGCAAAGTGCTTTTTGTACGAGTTTGGCGAGAACAAAGAGCTCTCATACGGAAGGATGAGTAAGATCAAGTCCTTCAACGAGCTTTATGATGGATTAAATAGTATTGAATAAAAAATTTGGCTCTTTACTTATTAAGTAGAGAGCTTTTCTTTGCCTTGAAAATTGTCATCTATAGTGATATAATTAACTAAAGAGGTGGACTATGGCGGATATTATGGAGTTCAAGGGCAAAATTGAACTAAAGGACGATATAAAGGCGCTTAGAGAGGAGCTTGTAAGGCTCGTTGAGGAGCGCGATAATTTAATATACACAACTTGCCCCAACATCAAGATGAGGTACATGCTTGAGGCTGGCTATCTTGAGTACAAACTTTATGAATTAAGCCTTAATTATCAAAGGCTTAAGAGAAAGAAAGAGCTCATTCAAGCGAAGGTCTATAAAGAGGAAAAAGTCAGTGTTATAGAGATAGACGAGATTCTTGACAAAGAGTTTGAAAAATATAAAGAAGATCTTGAAGAAAAGCTAAACGAAGTGAACGAGTCAATCAAGAGAAGCGAGGGCGAATTTTTATCTGATGTCGAGAGCGAAGATCTTAAGGATATGTATAGAAAAGTCGTTAAAAAGCTCCATCCAGACCTTAATCCAGAAGTAACTGAGGCTGAGAAAGAACTTTTTGTGAGAGCGGTCGAAGCGTATAAAGCTGGTGACGTTGCTAGCATGAAGCTTATCTATGTAGTTTCGAGTGCGGATGAAGAGAAAAAAGATGATGATACTAAGCTAAAAACTGTCTTGGATATGGCTGAGGAGAAGGCTCGTCTTGAAAAGCTTATTGAAAATATTAAAAAGAACATGGATGAGATCAAGAGCCGCTTCCCATATACGCTTAAGATTTATCTTGATGATGATGCTCTTATGAAGAAAAAACAGGATGAGCTTAATGAATCGATAAAAGATTATGAAAATGCAATAAAGGATTTAGATGAGGCTATAGCAAAACTATTGGAGGAAAAAGATGAGTGATTTAGTTAAAAAAGATGATGGCGGCGGCCTTTTAGGCGTATTGCATGGCACAGGCGGTCTTGTGGTGCCAAAACCATTCGAGCGCGAAATATATCTATTTACCACGCATGTCGCAGGAACAACGCACGTTGACAATATTTTCGATATAGAAAAGCATTTAAATATTGACGATAAATTATTATTTTTCAGAGAAGACAATCCTCATGATGAAAAGGCCATACGCGTAGAAACACTTCAAAAGGAAAAGATTGGCTACGTGCCAAGAGGCGATAACGCAGTATTCTCAAGGCTTATGGACGCTGGCAAAGAGCTTTACGCTAGGATCAAAGACAAAGAGACCGTTGATGAATGGCTTAGGATTGAGATGGACATATATTTAAAAGACTAGCATACATAAAATAAGGAGGATTAAAATGAAAGATACAGAAAAAAGCATGCCAGTTTTTGGCGTTGGACCGATTTTTGTGATAACAACAGTTTTAGTCACTGTTATCTCAGTCGTTTTGAATAGAAGAGGCACACTTGTCAATGGCAAAATCACAGGCGAAACATGGATCTTCACTGCACTTGAGATAATTTTTATAGCGCTAGGCGCATATCTATGGTTAGCCTCAGTCATCGGTTCAAAAATAAATAAAAATGCAAAAGAGGGTAAACTCATTACAACCGGGGTCTATGGCATAGTCAGAAACCCAGTTTATTCAGCATTTCTAGCCATATCCACAGGAGTAATCATAGGCGAGAGAAATGCAGCACTCTTTGTAGTACCACTAGTTTTATGGATATTTTTAACGATTCTTATGAAAAATACAGAAGAGAAATGGCTTTATCAAAATTTTGGCGATGAATATCTAGCATATAAAAGAAGTGTCAATAGAGTGATACCTTGGTTTAGAAAGAAATAAAAATGAAAAACGGGTAAATGAAGCGGCACAAAAAATTATAAGTGCAAATTATGACTATATAAGCATATTTGGCGAGATGGCACCTCTTTGGAAAAAAGCTATAGAGAAGTTTAATGATTATAATTTAAAGGTTTTATACGATGAATATAGAAGAGTAAATGAAAATATTTGATTTTAAAACTGGTATCCATTTTTTATAGGTTATAAGGAGTATAACGTGATATAATATAAATAAGTAAAAGGAGGTCATATCAATTATGAACGCATTAATTGTATTAGATGTACAAAAAGGAATTTTAAAGAAAAAAGATTTCTCAAACACTTTAAAGAATATTAGCTTATTAATAAATGATTTTAAGAGCAAAGGCGATATCGTACTCTTAACACAACACTTCTCGGACGATAGCGATAGTCCGTTTTATAAAGGATCCAGCGATGTAGAATTGTTAGATGAATTTAGAGAAGCTGCCGATTATGTGATATCAAAATCATCATGTAATACATTTCATAATACAAATCTTCAAGAAATATTAAGTGAAAACAAAGTATCAAAGGTTTATATCTGTGGTTTTAACACAGAATATTGTTGTTTATTTATTAGTATATTGTCTTCTGATAGAGGTTATGAAACAGTATTTGTAGAGGATGCCTGTGGAACTCTTGGGGATGAGGAAATATATGAAATGCCAGGACTAGATGTAAATGATTTTATTGGTTCTATTCTTAATTGGTCAGGAGAAGTAGAAGTATTATATACAGATGAATACTTCAATGGCGTAAGCGAAGAATAAAATTATAGTAAATAGAAACATGATGATAGATGTCAAGATATAAAAGTACTTGGCATCTATTTTTATAAGTTAAAAAGAATATTATGTGATATAATATAGGAAGAATGATGGGAGGTAATATATATGAAGGAAAATATTTTAGACAAAGTTGCTAATTTGCTTAAATCAAATAGCAATTACGTTACAGATGATGGAGAGCTATTAAAAGCAAAAGTTTATTCGGATATAATGACTATGAACGAAGCTTTATTAAAATTATTATTATCAGATGAAGATATAAAGAAAACATTTTTTACAAATATTAATGATACCTTAGTTTTTGATAAACAAAAATTTGCTTGGCTAATAGATTCAAAAGAGTTTTTACCAGATTCATACACAGCATATACAAACAAGATAGGATTAACAAGTAATAATGATTTTATTGCTAATAACAACGATGTAGTTTTAGACTTCCCATACAAAGACTGTATTCTTGAAGGCGGACAAACAAAAGACGATCAAGACAGAAAAGAGATTTTCTATAACGAAACACTTGCACAAGATGAAATAAGAGGCATGCTTGATCCAAAAGTATTTACTAATGCAAAAAGATACACAAAAGACGGTGTTGAAGAAGGAATTACTTTTAATGAAGATGATAATTTAATAATTAAAGGCAATAATTTAATAGCATTAGCAAGCTTATTGAAAAGATACGAAGGACAAGTTAAGTGTATTTATATAGATCCTCCATACAATACAGGCAGCGACAGCTTTAATTACAATGATAATTTTAATCATTCATCATGGTTAACATTTATGAAAAATAGATTAGAACAAGCAAAGAAATTATTAAGAAGTGATGGAGTTATTTTTGTTCAATGTGATGATAACGAGCAGGCTTATTTAAAGGTTTTAATGGATGATATTTTTGAAAATAAAAACTTTATAAATTGTATATCGGTAAAAATGTCAACACCTAGTGGTGTAAAAATGTCTCATTTAAATAAAAAAATAATAAAAACTAAAGAATATCTTTTATGTTATACAAAAGATAAAGAATACGTTACGTTTAATGCACAATATATTATTAAGGATGAATATGATTGGGAATATACACATTATATAGAAAAAAATGGTAGTAATGATATTAAGGATTGGAGAGTGATAAATTTAAAGGATGCATTAATCAAAAATAATATTATTAATAATAAAAATGAAAAAATAAGTATGAATGATATGAAATTTAAAGAGTTTTACTTAAATAATTCTGATATTATATGGGCTAGAGGAAGACACCATAATATACCGAAAGATATATGCCAACAAAGTAAGGAAGACAAGGAGCATGTTTTTGCCTACTCAACAGGCGATACAGTTCAATATGCATATAGAGGAAGAAGAATGGCTTTTTTAAGCAAAACAGTAAAAAAATGTTTAAATAAAGATGGAGAAGTCGTAACTGATATTGCAACAGCAATATGTGACTTTTGGGATTTTATAAATACGGGAAAATTATTTTCAGAAGGTGGAGTTGAATTTGTTAATGCAAAAAAACCTGAATTAATTTTATTTACTATATTATCAATGTCAACAAATAGAAATGATATAGTCTTAGATTTTCATATTGGATCAGGAACAACGGCAGCTGTTGCTCACAAAATGGGTCGTCGCTATATTGGTGTAGAACAAATGGATTACATTGAAGATATAACTATAGAGCGCTTGAAGAAGGTTATTGATGGCGATCAAGGCGGTATATCAAAAGCGGTTGATTGGCAAGGCGGAGGATCTTTTGTTTACTGCGAGTTAAAAGAAAATGCTCAAGAACTTATTGATATGATACAAGCATGTGATGAAACGAAAATAAAAGAGATTAAAGAAAAAATATATAATGATGACAGGATTATACCATATCTAACAAGAAATGAATTGTTAAAAACAGATAATGAATTTGAAGAACTAAGCTTTGAAGATAAAAAGAAGGCATTAGTTACTTTAGTTGATAAAAATAAGCTTTATGTTAATTACTCTGATATAGATAATGAAGATTATGAAATAAGTGAAGAAGAAAGAAGATTTAGCAAGTCATTTTATGAGGTGAAATGATGAAGGATAAATTTTTATATGAAACGTTAGAAGCATTAAAGGACATAAATGCTTTAAACGATATTCCGGATTTTATAGAAAGATTTTTATCTGAAAATATTTTTCTAAGGGAATATCAAGAGGAAGCTTTTAAATATTTTATAACATATTATGAAAAGCCTGAGTTGTCCAAAAACAAGCAAATTCATACACTTTTTCACATGGCAACTGGTTCTGGTAAAACTGTTATCATGGCAGGACTTATTTTATACCTTTACACTAAAGGATATAGAAACTTTTTGTTTTTTGTAAATCAAAAGAACATTCTAGAAAAGACTAAGGAAAACTTTTTAAATTCTTTATCTAACAAATATCTTTTTGCTGATAATATAGAATATTTAGGAGAAAAAATAAAAATAAATAAAGTTGATAACTTTTTAGGATTGAATCAAAATTCTAGCGATATAAATATTTGTTTTACTACGACTCAAAAGCTTCATTTTGATTTATTTACGCCAAAGGAAAATTCTATAACATACGAAGATTTTGAAAATCAAAAAATTGTTTTTATATCAGATGAGTCTCACCATGTTAACACTTATACGAAAAAGATGACAAATGAGGAAAAAGAAGATAAAAATTCTTGGGAATACTCTGTTATGAACGCTTTTTCAAGAAATAAAGATCATATATTGCTTGAATTTACTGCGACAGCTGATTTACAAGATAAAAACGTTAAAGCAAAATACTTGGATAAGATAATTTATAATTATCCATTGCTAGAATTTAGAAGATCTGGTTATACAAAAGACTTTCAAAACTTTGCTACAAATTCAAGCTTGTGGGAAAGGGCTTTAATGTCTATAATTATCAGTGAATATCGTAAGTATCTATTTGCTGATGCTAAGCTAAACATAAAACCGGTAGTACTTTTTAAATCACAAAAGATAAAGGATTCAGAAAATTTTTATGAAGAGTTTTTTGAAAAGATGAAATCACTTAATGACAGCGACATCATAAATTTATTTAATTCTAATATAAAAGAATTAAATGAAGCTTTAAATTATTTTAAGGCAAAAGACCCTAGCTTTATGCTTTTAATAAACTCGCTTAAAGATAGTTTTGCAAAAGATAAAACTATAATTATGAATGGTGAAACAGATAATACAAAAGGAGCACAATTAAAAGTTAACTCTTTAGAGGATAAAGATAATATAATAAGATTGATATTTGCAGTAGATATGCTTAATGAAGGCTGGGACGTGCTGAATTTATTCGATATAGTTAGGCTTTACGATACACGCCAGGGCGGAAAAGGTATCTCGACCTACACAATAAGAGAAGCTCAGTTGATTGGCCGTGGAGCAAGGTATTGCCCGTTCCAAATTGATGAAGAACAAGAAAAATACAAAAGAAAATACGATAATGATCTAGATAATCCTAATCGTGTTCTTGAAACGATGTATTTTCACTCAAGAGATGATTCAAAGTATATATCAGAGTTAAGAAGAGCACTTATAGCAACTGGTATGCAAGATGAAGAGCCGATAAAGCTAACTTATGAATTGAAGAATTCATTCAAAGAGTCAGATATTTATAGAAAAGGTTTCGTTTTTTCAAACAAGAGGATACAAAAAGACAGATCTCATGTGCTAGAGCTTGAAGAGAGCAAAAAGAATGTACTGCACCTATATACTGTAAGAGACTCTAAGGGTAAAGTTAGCTCATTATTTGAAGAAGTGGAAGAAGAAAAAGTTAATTCTGATAATAAATTAAATAAAACTTATTATCAAAAGTTTAAAGAAATACCTTATAATTTATTATCTAGCGCTGCTGAATCCTATAGTGAATTAAAATTTTCGGTGCTAAAAGAAAAATATCCAAACTTAAAATCTATGAGAGAATTTTTAACAAGCGATAGATATTTAGGAAATAATAAAATTGAGATTGATTATACAGGTGAAGAAATAAAAGCAAGAGATATATTTAATGGATTGATTAGAGCATTTAACACTATATCATCATATATACTTAGCTTAAAGCCTGAATATGAAGGTTCGAGAGAGTTTTATCCAAAGAAAATTTCTGAAGTTATTAAAAACAAGAGCATTTCTATATCAAGTATTGACAAGAATGGCGGCTTAGGAGCTTCACAAAATACAAATCAAAATAAAAAGTATCAATATAATTTATTTGACCAAAATTGGTATGTTTATACGGATAACTACGGAACAAGCGAAGAAAAAATGTTCATAAAATATTTTAACAATGAGATAAAACCAAAGTTAGAAGCAAAAGGCTTAAAATTCTTCTTAGTAAGAAATGAAAGAATACCAGATCTTGCTATATATTCTTTCTCCGATGGAGAAAGATTTGAACCAGACTTTTTATTATTTATAGAAAGAGAAGGAACAGACAAAAATAATAATTATCAAGTTTATGCAGAACCAAAAGGAGATCAACTTCTTGAGTATGACGCTTGGAAAGAAAAGTTTATGCTCGAAATAGCAGATAAACATGAAATAAAAAGTTCTACACTAAAAGCTGTAAATAATTATATGATACTTGGTTTGCCATTTTACAATGATAAAAAGATAAGTAAATTTGAAGAAGCAGTTAATGAGTTTATAGATAAATTATAAGAGAAAGGGATGTATTAAATATGGGCGACAATACTAGAAAGTTTAGGAAAATAGTATATTTTGACGAAGATTCTGCTACTGATTTAGTTTATATGGAAAATGAAGGAGAAATCAATCAAGAGATTATAAATAGTGCTAGCACAAAGAAAAGTGCAAATGCTGAAGGAGAGGCGTATGTAGGAAATAATGGAATTTTAAAAAGTTTGTTAGGATTTAAAATATCTGTAGATGGGTCTATGGGGAAAAGTAGAGAAAATTTGATTAACAAAGTAATAAAAAATAATATTTTAATAGACTACTTAAAGCTTGAGCATGATAAATTTAATATAATGCAATTTGATAATTCTAGAGTAGAACCATATAAAAATTCTCTAACATATTATAAATTAGTTACGCCATATATGATAATGTTCGACGGATATGTAGATGCAGGAGATATTAACATAAATGTAGCGCTAATGGATAAAGCCTTAAGTAATAGCAAAGGATATTATGAAATGATATTAGATGAAGGAGATGCTAAACGTATTTTAAGATTTAATTTAAATTCATTTAGAAATTCTTATATGTTACCAGATTTAGTAAAAATGGACTTAACTTATCATTGCATAAAGGTCGGAACAGCTAAATTAAGCTCTCTAGATATTAATAAAGAATTTGATGTAGATAGTGAAAGTATTGATGCTTGCAAAGTAGCACTATTAAATGAAGAGGCTGAAAAAACACAAAATGCTGATTGCGAGGAAGAGGTAAATGTTTACGATGTTATATTAGCTGGAGTATATAATGATTAAGATTCTTAATGGGCCTTATGTAGAATTTGAAAAAATTTTACCAAAAGATATAAAATATAATACTTTGAGCGAATTAATGGAAGAGCTTAATGCTAAGGAACATGTTTTTATATTAAAGACTAGTGATAACGAAAATGAAGAGTACGAGACTAAGAAAAAAGATAAAAAGCAAATAAATAATTTAGTAATCAAATCTTATGAATATTCAAGATTATCAGATTCTGGTTTGAATGGTTTTATGACTTTGATTAATTCGTTTGATATTAAAAATATGTACCTTCAAAATCCTCCAAGTATTGTAGTGAAACAATTAAAAGATGCTTTTTCAAATAATATACAGTTTATAAATCATCAATATAAAAAAATTGATGAAAGTATTTTAAGCGAATTTTCAAAACATTATGAAGATAAAATTTTAGGACAGGATTTAGCTAAGCGCAAATTATTAAATCAACTTTATATTCTAAGTAAAAGCTATAATGAAAGTAAACCAATTGTTTTATTACTATTTGGGCCAACTGGAGTAGGAAAAACAGAGACTGCTAAGTATATATCCGAATTGCTAAATGAAAAACTTTTTAGAAAGCAGTTATCAATGTATCAAAATGAAGAATTTGCTAACTATGTTTTTGGAAGCAAAGTGTCTGAGGCATCTTTGGCAAGAGACTTATTAGAAAGAGAGAGTAATATAATATTATTAGATGAATTTGATAAAATTAACAGTGTATTTTATAGTGCTTTTTATCAAATGTTTGATGAAGGAGTTTTTGTTGATAAAAATTACAAGGTAAATTTAAAAAATAGTATTATAATTTGTACATCAAATTTTTCGAATATAAATCAAATAAAAAAAGAGCTTGGAGAACCAATATTTAGCAGATTAGATAATGTTATAGAGTTTGACCCGCTATCTGATACTGATGTAAAAAAGCTTATTAAAATTAGTTTTAATAAAATATATAGTAAATTATCAGATGATGAAAAAAGTATTTTAAATAAATATGAGACGTTAGAAACATTATTAAAATTATCTAAAAAAATAAATAATGCACGTGAGGTAAGTGTAATTACAAAAGATTTTTTGTTCACTACTATAACAAGCAAAAAGTTTTTTAATTAAATCAAAAAAGGCTACCTTCATGGCAGCCTTTTCCTTTATCCATTTATCCCTCATCTATTTAGCGTCTTCTAGTAATATCTTTTCCAATTTTAGTGGTTCTACGTACTCGTCTCCTTTATAAGCACGCATATTGCCGCCTGATATTTCATCTATCAAAGCGACTTTGCCATCAACCATACCGAACTCGAATTTTATGTCGTATAGCTCAAGGTCTTTCTTTGCAAGTTCTTCTTTTACGAACTCGCCGATCTTTTTAGCAAGGCCTACAAGCTCGTCGTATTCAGCTCCTGTCATTATGCCTAAGATTTCTAGTGCATCTTTTGTAATTAGTGGGTCGTTTCTGTCGTCGTCTTTTAGTGTGATTTCAACGTATGAAGGCAGTTTCATGCCGCTTTCTGCGTATTGGCCGTAGCGTCTGATGAATGAGCCAACTGCTCTGTATCTCACGATGACTTCAACGCCATTACCAAAAACTTTTGCTTTTCTAACTACTGCTTCGTTTTTTTCTGGATCTGCTGAAACGAAGTGTGTGTTTAGTCCTTTTGCGTTTAATTTTTCATAAAAGAACTTTGTTAGTAGGCATGCGCTGTGTCCTGCGCCTTCCATTGTTAGTCCGACTTGATTTTGGCCTGGGTCGAAAACGCCGTCTTTGCCTGTTACGTCGTCTTTAAATTTTAATAAAACTTCTTTGTCGTTTAATTCGTAAACGTCTTTTGTTTTTCCTTGGTATATCTTTTTCAAAACTATTACCCCCAATCTTGCCTATATTGTATGACTTATATCTGATATTGTCAAGTGATATGGGTCTCTTTATGATAATATTATTCGTCTTAGACATATTTACATGCGTTTTACATAATTTTTATACTATTTTAATGGTTTTGGTGATATAATTATATCAATGGTAATATAGGAGGTAATTATGGATACTGTTATAGAGGTTAGGGGTCTTGTTAAAAAATACAAGGAGCTCACTGCTGTGGACAATTTGGATTTGGACGTAAAAAAGGGCGAGATACTTGGTCTGCTTGGTCCCAATGGTAGTGGTAAGTCGACTACCATAAACTGTATTTTATCTCTTCTTAAGAAGGATGCGGGCACTGTGAAGATTTTTGGCAAGGAGATGAGCGCTGATGCATACGATATTAAAAGAAGGATAGGCGTTGTTTTTCAAGACGTTGCTGTTTATGATGAGCTAAGTGTTTACGAGAACATCGACTACTTCTGCGGTCTATACATTAGTGATAAGGCTGAGAGGAAGGCGCTTGTACAAAGGGCGATTGACCTTGTTAGTCTTAATGATTTTGTAAAATTTAAACCTAAAAAGCTTTCTGGCGGTCTACTAAGAAGGCTTAATATTGCTTGCGGCATTGCTCACAGACCTGAGATTATCATTCTTGACGAGCCGACTGTTGCTGTCGACCCTCAATCAAGAAACAATATCTTGGAAGGGATCAAAAAGCTTAACGATGAGGGCTCAACTATCATTTACACTTCGCACTATATGGACGAGGTTGACTTTTTGTGTGATGATATAGTCATCATTGATAAGGGCAAGGTCATTGCAAAGGGCACTTCTGAGGAGCTTAAGGACATGATCACTATGAATGAAAAGATTAGCTTTACATCGAAGGAACTTAATGAGGATCTTATTACAAAGATCAAGGCTCTTGATAATTTGCTTAGCTTTGAGAACAAGGATGGTTCTGTCAAATTAAGCTTTGACCATGGCGATGGCTACTTAATGAATTTAATCAAGCTTCTTGATGAGAATAAAATTCACTACAGCTCTCTAAATGTTGAAAAGCCAAGTCTTAATGATGTTTTCTTGGAATTAACTGGCAAAGATTTGAGGGATTAGTATGTGGCTGCACTCATTTAAAAATACATTTAGATACCTTTTAAGGCAGAGGGCAATGTTATTTTGGGCTTTAATATTTCCTATAGTTTTAGGAATATTCTTTAAGCTTGCCTTTGGCAATATCACTGAGATGGATAAGTTCAAAACCATAGACGTGGCTGTGAATGAAAACCTTATGAAGGATGAGAATTTTAAACGTTTTATGAAAGAGATGGAGGACGAGGAATATTTCCATGTGACTGAAGCGAAAGACAAGGATGTTTTGGACGAAAAAGATGCTCCTAAGGCCTACATCGAATCAATGGACAAGATTTACACTAAGAAGTCTGGCATATCTGAGACTATAGTTGAGACGATCATGAATGTGTATTCACAAAAGTTCTCTATGATAGCTAGGATAATGCAAAAGGATCCGACTACTGATTTAAGTAAAATTGTGGGTGTGGATGATCATATAAAAGATGTTTCGCGTAAAAATATGGATATGACAAACACTTTTTTCTACACGCTACTTGGTATGACAGCAATCTATGGCTACATGTGGGGTATGTTTGTCATTTATCAATACGAAGCAAATCTATCGACTAATGCAAAGCGCAATGCAATTTCGCCAACAAAGAAGAGCACTATGCTATCGGCATCGCTTTTGGTCAGCTGGATTATTAACTTCGTCATAATATTGATATTTATTGTTTATTTAAAATATGGTCTCGGCATTGACTTTGGCGGTAGAGCCCTTCCACTTATTGTGCTTAGCGCACTAGCGTCACTAAGTGGTGTTGCCTTTGGCGTCTTGCTTGGCGTTTCAAATAAGGCAAGTTTAGACACGAAGATTGGTTTAGGCATCGCCATAACTATGCTTATGTCGTTTTTAGCTGGTATGATGGTATCGGACTTAAAGATAATTATCGCTGAGAAGGCGCCCATCATCAACAAGTTAAATCCAGTTGCAATAGTGACTGATGCGGTTTATTCGTTATACTACTACGATTCGATGGCAAGGTTTAATTGGGATATGATTAATCTAGCTTTGATTACTTTGTTATTCGTAGTGGCTTCACTATTTTTCATGAGAGGTAAAGAGTATGAAAGTCTTTAAAAATTATTTCAAAATAGTATGGGCTCACAAGACAGCCATAATTCTTTATACGATTATTTTTGCTGTTATTATGAGTTTTAGTACAAAGGGTACAAAAGAGGCCTCTTATAAAAGTATTGATGTAAGAATATATTTAAAAGATAACGCTAACACAAGCCTTTCTAAAGCACTTTGTGATTATTTAAAGACTTGCACAAAGCCTATCGACATGGACGAATCTTTGGTTGAAGATAAGCTTTTCTACGCCAACATCAGCTGCGCAATTGAAATACCTAAGGACTTTGATCAAACGAAGAAAGTTTTATTTAAGGCGGCACCAGATGAGATGTACGGCATGAGCGTTAAGGAGAAGGTCAATATCTACTTAAGTCAAGTAGCTGCTTACGAGGCGGCAGGCTTTAGCGAGGATGATGCCATTAAGTATACTAAAGAAGATTTGGATAAAAAATTTGATGTTGAGATAAAAGAAGGCAGCGTCGATACCAAGAGAGATAATTCACGCATTTACTTTAACTTCCTAAATTATGTTTTACTCGCACAAGCAATCATGGTTGTAGCGACCATAGTCAAAGTTTATAGGAAAAAGCCTATATTAATGAGAAATCTTGTATCGCCTATGCCAAGAGCAAAGATTAATCTTCAAATGATGCTTGGTCACATCGTTACAGGTCTATTCTTATGGCTATTTTATATGGTACTTTTCGTGCTTATGTATAAGTACGACTTTACTAAGACACACATCAATCTTATGATGCTTAACTCATTTATATTTACGATTACAGTAGTAGCCATGTCGGTGATGATAGCAAGCGTAATTAAGAGCGAAAATGCCATCTCAGGCGTGATGAATGTAGTTTCACTCGGCTCGTCATTCTTGTGTGGTGCCTTTGCTCCGCAAGAGCTGCTTGGTGATACAGCCTTGACATTAGGAAGAGTCTTTCCAGGTTTTTACTACATTCAGAGTAACGACATGCTTATGGAGAAGCCAGAGTTTAGCACTATGCTACCGAATGTATTAATAATGGTGGGTTTTGCAGTGGTATTTATTGTGGTGAGTATAGTAGCGAAACCAAAAGCAAATGATAATATAAATTAATTTTGAATTTAATAAAAAATATTTTAGCGTTCACATTAATATAGTGGGCGCTATTATTTTGTGGTATAATTATATCAGTATACATATATTAATGGAGGGGAAAATACATGGGACAATTAAGAGTAACAGGAAAAGGAATATTATCATTAAAGCCGGATACTATAGTCGTAAAATTTACTTCTAGTGCAGTTTATGATGATTATGCAGAAGCTATTGCCATGGCGAGCGAGGCGACTAAGGATTTAAAGTCTGTGATAGCAAAGGCTGGCATCGATAGCGAGCTTCTTAAGACTAGAAATCTTGAAGTAAGTCCAAAGTACAAATCTTATTATGACGATAAAGACCATATGCATCAAAAGTTTATCGGCTACGAGTACACTCATAGCTCACATATCAAGATTGATAATGACAATAAAGTCCTAGGTAGGCTTTTGTATGAGGTGAGCACATCGCCTCTTGATGTGGAATTCGATATAAGCTACACTGTTAAGGACATTGAGAAGGCTAAGAATGATTTACTCAGAGAAGCTATAAAGGATGCGAAGATGAAAGCAAAAGTCCTTAGCGAGGCGGCAGGTGTTAAGCTTAAGGGGATTGTGGACATTAACTACTCTTGGGGCGAAATTGAGATATATTCGCACCCAATAAGTTTTGAGGCCTGCGAGTGTAAAAGTGCGCAGATATCTAATTCATTCGATATAGATATAGATGCTGATGATATCGATGTCAATGACTCAGTAACAGTAGTTTGGGAAGTGGAATAGTGAAGCTAATAGAAATAGATGAAAGCTATTTATCACAAATAAAGGCTCTTTACGAAGAATCTGGCTGGAGCGCTTATTTAGGTGATGACGAAAAACTTAAAAATGCGATAAAAAATTCTTTGCTAACGCTTGGATATATGGATGGAGAAGAGCTTCTAGGCTTTGTAAGATGCGTAGGAGACGCTGAACACGTAGTCTTAGTGCAAGACCTAATTGTTAAGAAGGATTATAGACGCAAGGGTCTAGCGAAAAAACTTATGAATGAAGTTTTTGAAAAGTACAAGGGCGTTCGCTGGATACAAGTTAATACCGATGTCGAAGATGACGTAGCAAATGCGTTTTACAAAGCTATCGGCATGAAAGATATTAGTGAAGCGGGCGTAGTAAGTTATTTTAAATAGGTGGCAAAATGACTATAATACTAGAAATTTTATACTTCATAAGCCTTTTCACATTTAAATTTGGCTCAGATAGTAATCTTATGTTTATCATACCATTAATACTCTTTAGCATCATGGGCCTTACTGAATTTATTGTGTGGGCAAGAAAAAAATTTGATCAAAATGACAAGACAAGCAAAATAAAGTTACTTGTGTATTTACCATTGACCATGCTAATGATATTTGTAAATGTAACAGTTTTGGCAATGATATTTAATCCAAGAACTTAAATATTTTTAGGGTTAGACCATCGGTCTAGCTCTTTTTTTATACAGCTTATATAATTTTAAAATATCAGAGAAAAATATATATAAAAAAATCTTATACAAACGGCCGAAACTATTGAAAAATCTAATTTGTAATGAACTCAATCTTGTGCTATACTTAAATCGATAGTGATATCGACATAAACACGAAAGGGAGGGTTTATTATGAATTCATTTGAAAGAGCAAGGGAATTTGCAAAGAAATACATTGATCCCGTTGCAAAACAATTAGACGAAGAAGCAAAATTTCCAAAGGAAATTTTTGATAAACTAGGAGAAGAAGGTTTCTTTAAGATAATGATACCTAAGGAAATGGGCGGTGAAGGCGGTACTATAAAGGACCACTCACAAATCTGTATGGCTTTAGCTGAAAGCTGCGCATCTGTTGGTTTATGCTATATGATGCATAACGTAGCACTTATGTGTATCTTAGCTAATGGCAATGATGAGCTTAAAAACAAGATTGTTAAAGAAATTCTTGAAGATAAAAAACTATGTGCACTTGCATACAGCGAATTTGGCACAGGAACTCACTTCTACATGCCAGAGATGGGTATTGAACACAAAGAAAACTCTTGTGTATTAAACGGATCTAAGTCAATGGTTACTTCAGCTGAATACGCTAGCTACTACTTAGTATTAGTGCCTTCTAAAAAAGAAGGAGAAATCGATAACTGGGTAGTTCCTATAGATAAAAAAGGCGTTCATTTTGAAATGAAAGCTTGGAACGGTATGGGTATGAGAAGCAACGCATCTTGTCCAATGCTTCTTAAGGACGTTGAACTTGAAAATATGTATAGAATTGGCGAATGGGGTAGCGGTCAAGCACAAGTATTCTCAGTTGTTGCACCATACTTCATCTTAGGTCTAGCAAGTGTTTACTCAGGTCTAGGCAAAGCCATCTCTACAGCAGCTAACGAACACGCTATGAAGAGAAAATACCCTTCAGGACAATCTCTTGCAAATATTGAAACAGTTCAAATACACTTAGCTAAGATTTACAACAGAACTCACGCAGCAGAAGCATTTACAAAGCTTGCAGCTGAAAAGGCTGAAAGAGGAGACGCTGATGCAGTTGTTGACATCATCGCAGCTAGAGTTAACGCAAGTGAAGCAGCTATCGAGACATCTATCGATGCAATGAGAGTTGCTGGCGGTAAGGGCTATAACAAACAAAACCCTATAGAAAAATATATGAGAGACGCATACGCAAGTCAAATCATGGCACCATCAGTAGACGTGCTTACAATTTGGCTTGGTAAATTGATCACAGATCAACCAATACCATAGGAGGAAAGATGACTAATAAAATTAAAGTTGGAGCAGTTCTTTATGATCCAAAAGTTAGTATCATTTGGGACATGATCCACAAATTTTTTGAAGAAAGAGGCATGGAAGTTGAAGGCGTTTACTTCAAGGACTATGACTTACAAGTAGATGCTGTTGTTAATGGCGATATAGACATCGCTTGGAACTCACCATTAGCTTGGTTACAAACTCAAATTAGGACTCACGGAAAAAGTGAAAATGGTCCTATGAGAGACACAGATAGAGACAGAAAGACTATCTGCCTAGTTAAAAAAGACTCAGGCATTAAGTCTTTTGAAGATCTTAAGGGCAAAAAGATAGGCTTCGGCGCATTTGACAGCCCTCAAGCAAGACTTATACCTATCTATTATTTAAAAACTAAAGGCTTAGAATATGGCAAAGATTATGAAGAAGTTCGTTTCGACAAGGGCGTTGGTCTTAACGGGGACCACGTTGGCGGCGAACTTGACGCTGTAAAAGCACTTGAAGCAGGCGATGTGGACTGTGCCTTTACTATTGATCTAAACTTCAACGCTTGGTCAAAGGACGGCACTATCGATGCAAACGCATTAGAAGTTTTAGGTGAAACACCTCACTTCGATCACTGTATATTCTCAGCTCGCGTAGGCTTCCCATCAGAAGACTTTAAAGCATGGGCTAAAATACTTCTTCAAATGGATTACAACGATCCAGAACACAAGAAGATCATGGACCTTGAAGGCCTTACTGAATGGGTTGAAGGCAGAACTACTGGCTTCGAACAAATCACTAACGCCGATAAGTATCTAGACTTTTTCGGCAAGTACCGTGACTAGGGCATTCTCCACTTCACTTATAGGAAGCATGCCAAGAAATGAAGATATATTAAGAGCCCTTAGAAAGAGATCTAAGGGTTCTCTAAGTGAAGAGGATTTTATTAAGTTAATAGATGCTGAGGAAGAAGCCGTTGTTCACATGCAAGAAAAACACGGCATCAGCTACGTCACATCAGGCGAATTATCAAGAGATAACTACGTTTCATTTATATCGACAAAGTTAAATGGTGTTAAAATGATGTCCATGTCTGAGATGCTTGAGTATATCGATGATAAAAAAGCATTTGAGCAAATACTTTCTATACTTGACGTTCCAGCCATAAGCATAAAAAACGCTATATGCACAGGAAAAGTCTCTCGTAAGACCAATATCGTTTGCGACGAGCTAAAGAGACTAAAGGCAAGAACTGATCACAAGGTAAAAATCACTTTGCCAGGACCTTATCTAGTAACTCGTTCAATGTGGCTATATAACTTATCTAGCAAGGCTTATGGCTCAAAGGAAGAGCTTGGTGAAGATGTTATCAAGATTTATAAGGAAGAGATAGAAGAGCTTCAAAAGATAGGCGTTGACATAATTCAGTTTGACGAACCAGTTTTAACAGAAGTCGTATTTACAGAAGGAAAGCCACGTACCTTTATGTGCGCAGCGCTTTCAGAAAAGAAGGATCCGACAGAGGAGCTAAAATTTGCAACTCACCTAATTAAGTCATGTATGAGCCATATCGATAGGACTAAGTCGATACGCGCACTTCACGTGTGCCGTGGCAATTGGTCCAAGGACGAGTCCATACTGCTAGAAGGACCATATACACCGCTAATCAAATTATTTGAAGACATAGATACAGACGCGCTATTCCTTGAATTTTCAACAAAGAGAGCGGGAGAGTTAAAAAGTTTATTTGCGTCAGACAAAATTAGAGAAAATTACATTCTAGGTCTTGGCGTCATAAACCCAAGAACTGACGAGATTGAATCGCATGTAGATATGGTCAAGAGAGCCGAAGAAGCACTTGGCTATATTGACAAAGAAAGATTATTCTTAAACCCAGATTGTGGTTTCGCTACTTTTGCTAATAGACCAGTATCAACACTTGAAATAATTGATAAAAAACTAGCAGAGCTTGAAAAAGCAGTTAAAGAATTGAAGGAAAAACATGAGTAGCTACGGTAATTTCAATAGTACTGAAGAGATGAGCCGCTTTAATTTTACGATGAGAGCGACATCTAATGATATCAAGACCGTCAACAGCTACGGCGACATGGCCTTTATATCGACAGACCAAGAGCTCCCATACGATAACGAAAAAAAAGAATTATCGTCGGTAGAAATATTTTTGGCAGGCATTTTGGAATCGATGATGCTCACCATCATTAGAGAAGCTAAAATCAAGAAGCTTTCACTAGATGAGATAGAAGCAAAGGCAGAAGTAAAGACGACAAACCCACTTCGCACGCTAAAAGTAGTTGGCGTTGATGATGCACCGCGCATAGACGAGATTAAAATCAAAGTGTATTACTATATAGACGATATCACAAAAGAAGAAGCAGATAAATTTATGAGAGATGCTTTGGAGATGGATATGGTTTATAGCGGAGTGAAAAAAGGATTTAACATAAGTATAGACTTTGAATATGAATTATAAAATGTAAATAGACATGCTTTTACCACGGCATGTCTATTTATTTTATCTATACAAGACGGCAAAACTATAAATATATTCAATATCAAAGCCATTTGCTAATGGGTAATATATAATTGAAAGAAAATATAATGGGAGGTAATTTTATGGATTTTAACAAAGAAAGAGAATTAAATGGTGCTATGAACAAGGAACTTATCAATTCAGCGCCAGAAATCATGAAAGCCTTTGGTGATTTACACGCAGTTTACACAAAAGAAAGCGCAGCAACACTTATCGAAAAAGAAATGGTTGCCCTAGGCATCTCCATCACAATCAAGTGCATACCATGTATGCTAGCTCACATCACAAGCTTCAAAAAAGCAGGCGGTACAAGAGAACAACTTGTTGACGTTGTCAAAACTTGTATCTTGATGAATGGTGGTCCAGGAACTGCGTATGGAGCTAAGGCGCTAGCGATGTATGACGAACTAGACTAAATTTCGCGTTAATTTTTGTTAAAATTTCGCCTAAGGCTTGCGCGCTCGCTCCCTCCTTGCGGAGTACCTGTACGTACACCTCAGTCGGTCGCTCGTTATGCTTCGCCTTATCCATAAATTTTTCCTAAAAATTAGTACGCCGAAATTATTTAGCTATAGAACGTCGCTCAATCATCTAATTTGCTCTGCATAGCGCAAAGGTTTTAGGACGTATAGTCCTAAGTTCTTCAATTACTGTATGGAGAATAAAGTGATTATAGGACCAAGTTTGCCTCGTCGGTCCACAACGCAAAATCATCTCAACTTCTCTGCAAACTAAGTGTTTGGGCGACTTCGTACAGGCACCTTACTCAATCCATCATAGCACCAAGGTTCTCGGACATTTATGGACGAGGCTCTTCAATTACTATACAGTGAATAAATTAATTTAGCTTTTATAAAATGTAAAAAAAGTCTTGTGGCAAGTCCATAAGACTTTTTTCATGCTTATGGGTATATATAATATAGAGGACAATTACTTATATATAAGGAGGTAAAAATGTTTTACGATTATAAAGTTAAGAATATATCAGTTGAAGATGTATCCATGTCAGAGTATAAGGGCAAAGTAGTACTCATAGTTAACACAGCCAGCAAGTGCGGTTTTACTAAGCAATACGAAGGTCTTGAAGAATTGTATGAAAAGTATAAGGACCAAGGTTTTGTCATCTTAGGCTTTCCATGCAACCAATTTGGCGCTCAAGAGCCAGGCGGCAATGAAGAGATAAAAAATTTCTGCACTTCTACATTTAGTGTGACTTTTCCTATGATGTCAAAGATTGATGTCAATGGCGATGACGCTGATCCTTTATACAAATTTTTGAAAAAAGAAAAGGGCGGCATCTTAGGCGACGATATCAAATGGAATTTCACAAAGTTTTTGATAGATAGAGAAGGAAACGTTGTCGATAGATTTGCTTCACAAAAGACACCAAAGGCACTAGAAAAAGAAGTAGAAAAACTATTGTAGAGAAAGATTATAATCTATGGAGCACTCATATATATGGGTGCTATATTTTTTATGAAAAGCCTTATAGCATCTTAGCACTTTTCTTGCTTAAGTAGGTAAAAATATTGCAAGCAAGTGACTCATATATTGCATATGATACTCATAAAGTAGTGTTGTATGCACATATTTGCAAATTTTTATATAAAAATTTCAAAAAGACTTGTATTTTATAACATAAAGTGCTATAATATATAATAGAGCTTCCACTTGATAAAGTGTAACATAGCTATCGTGACTACAAGAAACACCGTTAGGCTATTCAAGCTAAGGGAGTTATCTCACGAGATTAGGGCTCTTTGAATTATAACTTAAGATTCGTTGAAATTATCTTAAGCTAAGAGGACATTAAAGTACGAGGAGGTTTTATGATGAAAAGAGTACTTGCGATGTTAATCGCGCTAATTATGATGTTTTCTCTAGTAGCATGTAACAAAAACGATGCACCTGCTACTGACGCAAACAAGACTGAAGGCGAAAAAGCTACTGAAGCTACTGATGGCGAAGCTAAAGACGGCGAAGCTAAAGATGGCGAAGCTACTGAAGCTAGTGATTTCCACATCGGTGTTGTAACTGGTACTGTATCACAATCTGAAGACGAACAACGTGGTTGTGAAGCTATGATTAAAAAGTACGGAGACGCTAAGGAAGGTGGACTTATAGTTCACAAGAACTATCCTGATAACTTCTCTGCTGAACAAGAAACAACTATCCAACAAATAGTTTCTCTTGCTGACGACCCTAAACTAAAAGTTATCGTTGTTAACCAAGGTGTTCCTGGAACTGCAGCAGCATTTAAGCAAGTTAAGGAAAGACGTCCTGACATCTACTGCTTCGTATCTAACTCTCAAGAAGACCCTAACCTTATCGAAAGCGCAGCTGACCTAGTTATCGACCCAGATAACGTTACTCGTGGATATTTAATCCCACTAGCAGCTCAAAAGATGGGCGCTAAGAAATTCGTTCACGTTTCTTTCCCAAGACATATGTCAATCGAACTATTGTCTTTAAGAAAAGATATAATGGAAGCAACTTGTGATAAGATCGGTATGGAATTTGCTATGGAAACTGCACCGGACCCAACAAGCGATATCGGTATCCCAGGCGCACAAAACTTTATTTTGGAACAAATGCCAGCTTGGGTACAAAAATATGGTAAAGATACTGCATTCTTTGCAACAAACGATGCTCATACTGAACCAATGCTATTAAAAATCTCTGAATTAGGAGCAATCTTCGTAGAACAAGACTTACCATCTCCAATACTTGGATATCCAGGAGCTCTAGGACTTGACCTTAAAGAAGCTGCTGGTGATTTCAATAAGATAGTTGAAAAAGAAGAAGAAGTATTATCTGAAAAGAACCCTGGTAGAATGGGTACTTGGAAATATTCATACGGTTTCTCAACTACTCAAGCCCTTATCGAACTTGGTAAGAGAATGGTTGAATCTGGTAAAGACATGATGAATACAGATGATGTTAAGACTGTATTAGTCGACATGACTCCAGGTGCTGCATGGAATGTTTCAACTTATGTTGACAGAACAAGCATGGAAGAAAGAAAGAACCATATACTAGTACTACAAGACACTTACGCATTTGGTAAAGGTTTCTTGAAGATGACTGATGAAGAAGTTCCTGATATCTATAAGATGCTAGAAGATTATCAATCTAAGAAATAGACATATTTGATTAATGGACGGAGCGGCTTCATTGCTGCTCCGTTTAACATTATTGGAAGGCGAGGTTTTTTATGGGCGAAATATTAGAGTTTAGAAATGTAGGAAAAAGCTTCTCCGGTAATCACGTTTTAAAGGATGTTTCATTCAAACTTAAAGAAGGAGAGATCCTAGGACTTGTAGGAGAAAATGGTGCTGGTAAATCGACCATGATGAACATACTCTTTGGTATGAGTTTCATTAAAGAGACTGGTGGCTATGAAGGAGATGTTCTTATCGATGGCGAAAAAGTTAATTTTAAAAACCCTATAGACGCATTAAATGCCGGTATCGGTATGGTGCATCAAGAGTTTTCATTAATTCCAGAGTTTACTGCAACAGAAAATATATTGTTAAATCGTGAAATCACTAAAAAGAATCCAATCTCTGCTGTATTTGGCAAACAATTGGAAACATTAGAGAGATCTACGATGGAAGAAAAGGCTAAAGAAGCTATAGAAAAGCTTGGTGTTGACATAAACACAAAGACGCTAGCAAAAGATATGCCAGTTGGTCACAAGCAATTTTTGGAGATAGCTAGAGAGCTTTCTAAAGAAAAAGTAAAAATTATTATCATGGACGAGCCGACTGCGGTACTAACTGAATCGGAAGCCGATATACTTATCGATGCGATGAAGAGACTTGCGAAAAAAGGTATAGCCATCATCTTCATCTCACACAGACTTCGTGAAATAATCGATGTTTGTGATCAAGTCATAGTTCTTCGTGACGGAGAAATTATAAAAGATACTGAGAATAAAGACCTTAATATCATGGAGATAGCAAGCTGGATGGTTGGCCGTGATATGTCAAAGAAGGAACAAACTAAAGAGCTAAGAGAAGTTGGCGATGAGACTATAATGAAGGTTGAACACCTTTATGTAGATATGCCAGGCGAGTCGGTTCGTGATGTTTCCTTCGAGGTTAAAAAAGGCGAAATACTTGGCGTATGCGGTCTAGCTGGTCAAGGCAAGCTTGGTATTCCAAACGGAATCATGGGTCTATACCCATCGGGCGGAACTGTTACCTATGAAGGCGAGATGCTAGATATAAACCATACAAAGGAAGTTTTAAAGAAAAATTTAGCCTTTGTATCAGAGGATCGTCGTGGTGTTGGACTTCTTCTTGATGAAGGAATTGACTGGAACATAGCCTTCGATGCTATGATGGTTAACGATAGATTCACTAAGAAGGTAGGACCATTTAAGTTTAGAGATGACAAGGCGATGAAAGAAGCAGCTCTTAAATACATTGACGAGCTTGAAATAAGGACTCAAGGTCCAAGTGAAAAAGCAAAGAACTTATCAGGTGGTAACCAACAAAAGGTATGTTTGGCAAAGGCATTTGCACTTGAGCCAAAATTCTTATTTGTATCAGAACCAACTCGTGGTATAGATATCGGTGCGAAATCACTTGTACTTGAAGCACTTAGAAAGTATAACAGAGAGCATGAAACATCTATAGTCATCATATCAAGTGAACTTGAAGAGTTAAGAAGCATAGCTGACAGAATACTTGTTATATTCGAAGGAAAAGTTTTTGGAGAGCTATTACCTACAGATCCGGTAGAGTACTTTGGACTAATGATGGCCGGAACAAAACCGGAGGAGGTGTAGAATATGAGAGAAGAAAGTTTTGTTAAAAGAGTCGGACTTCCTAGAATAATTATTTTCTTTTTCATAGTAGGACTTTTCATAGTTGGATCCTTTATAGGCGTTGACTTAAAAAGATCATTCATAGACGTTCTAACACGTTTCGGTATGAACGCAATACTAGTATTATCAATGATACCTATGATACAAGCGGGCTGCGGACTTAACTTCGGTTTGCCAGTTGGACTTATAGGTGGTATGCTAGGAGCAGTTTTATCACTTGAATTAAGATTAACAGGTATAGGCGGCGTAACATTCGCACTTGGTCTAGGAATGCTTTTCGGAGCAATCTTTGGCTGGGTTTATGGTCTAATCTTAAATAGAGTAAAAGGCGACGAAATGATTATCGCAACATACGTTGGTTTCTCATTCATCGCACTAATGAATATATTTTGGGTAGTACTTCCATTTAGAAATCCAGAATCAGTTATGGGTTTCAATGGTGAAGGTTTAAGAACAACTATATCTTTAAAGGCATATTGGGAGAAAGCCTTCTCTCGTATACTTGGTATAGAGCTTGATACAGCAAGTGAATTAGGAGACAAATTACTTATACCAGTAGGTATGTTTATAGTTTTTGCGATATTTGCATATTTAGTTTATCTTTTCTTTAAATCTAAAAAAGGTACTACAATGACAGCTGTTGGCTCAAACGAAAATTACGCAAGAGCAGCAGGTGCACACATCAACAAGACAAGGATGCTAGCAGTAATCCTTTCATGTGCTATAGGCGCAGCCGGTATGGTTATCTATGAACAAAGTTACGGCTTCGTTCAAATGTATAACGCACCACAATTCTTCGCTTTCCCAAGCGTTGCAGCCATACTACTTGGCGGTGCATCCATTAAAAAAGCTAATATAAAGAACGTTTTAATAGGTACACTACTTTTCCAAGGTATATTAACAATGACACCAACAGTTATTAACACAGCAATAAAGGTCGATATATCAGAAGTTTTAAGACTTATAATATCAAACGGACTTATACTATTTGCCTTAACACGTAAGGAGGGTGGAAGATAATGAAAAAGCGTAATAAATTCTTTACAGTAAATGAATACACCGTTCCTGTGATGTTTATCATCATATGCGCGATAGGTATAGTTTTTAGTAGATTCACACCACAATTTTTGGTTTCACAAGTAGTTATAAGATTTGCAAGAAACGCATTTTTGGTACTTTCACTACTAATACCTATAGTTGCCGGTCTAGGCATAAACTTTGGTATGGTACTAGGAGCCATGGCAGGACAAATTGCACTTATATTCGTTGAAAACTGGGGTATTACAGGCCTACCAGCAATTATAATTGCTGCACTTGTATCCATCCCTATCTCAATTATACTTGGTTTATTCGCAGGTGGCGTATTAAACAAAGCAAAATCAAGAGAAATGATCACATCCATGATACTTGGATACTTCATGACAGGTGTTTATCAATTCTTTGTATTATATATTTTTGGTGGAGTAATTCCATTCGCTAACAAGAGCTTAATTTTATCACGTGGCTACGGCGTTAGAAATGCAATCGACCTACAAAGTCAAAAAGGACTTGATAAATTATTAGATAGAATCATTGGTCAAGACATATCAGTTCTAGGTATTCAATTACCAATAGCAACATTCATAGTTATCATACTAGCTTGTCTTTTCATAGTTTGGTTTAGAAAAACAAAATTAGGCCAAGACATGAGAGCCGTTGGAGCCGATATGAAGATAGCCGAAGACGCAGGTATAAACGTTGACAAGACAAGACTTAAAGCCATCGTCATCTCAACAGTTATGGCATCATTCGGACAAATTATCTATCTACAAAACATCGGTAACTTAAACACATATAACGGTGCAGACCAAACAGCACTATATGCAGCAGCAGCCTTACTAATAGGCGGCGCGAGCGTATCGAAGGCGACTATCAAAAATGCCCTTGTAGGTACAGTCTTATTCCACTTGATGTTTATAGTAATGCCTACAGCAGGAGCTAATATCACAGGTAACTCAATGATAGGTGAGTACCTAAGAACATTCATCTCATACGCAGTCGTTACAGTTACACTTATACTTCACTCTATAAGAAGAAAGAGCGAAGCAATAGAAGAGATGGAAAAATTAAAAACAGAAGAGGCTAAAAAGTAATTTCTTCTTTAAAATTGTATAAAGAACGAGGCGTTCACTTAGGTGAACGCTTTGTTTTTTGCAAAACTATATTTTTTGTTGTAAATTTATTTTTTGTTGTAAATTTATTTTTTGTTGTAAATTTACTTTTTGCTATAAATTATCTTTTAAGTGCAAATATATATTTGAATAAGAATTGTTTTTTGATTACGATTTTATTTTATATAAATATCTTTTGCTAAAATTTTTTGCTTGGATTAATATTTTAAAGAACTATAAACATTTTATCTACCTTAATTGTTGAGCGAAAAATATTATCAACATAAAAACTCTTGACATATTAGTTAGCATGTGCTAACATGTAATCAATATTAATGTTTTTAAAGAAAGGAGGCTTATTAATGAAGCTTTCTATGAAAAATTTACTTAAAAACAAAAGTTATTTAAGCTATTTTTTCGCGAGCGCTTTGTCAATGGGCTCGTCAAATATTTTACAATTTGCCCTGGCTCTATACATCTTGGATATGACTGGCTCGCCCTTGATTTATGCCTCTATACTTTCTATAATCATAATTCCGAGGATAATACTGACACCCATAGCTGGCGTTTTAGGCGACAGGCTAAGACGTATAGATATAATGAAGGTTTTAAACTTTGCCCAGGCTCTTCTTATGCTAATATATGCGATATTTGCAATTTTTTACAAAAATATTTCTCTTATTGCGGTTTACGCTCTTGTAATTCTTCTTGAGATGATTGAGGTTTTTTATAATGCGGCGGAAAATTCAATACTCGCTGAGATTATTGATCAGGATCTTATGGAAGAGGCTGTCGCTTTTTCAAAGGTGGATGATGGCATTGTTTATGTGACTACACCTATGCTTGCGGCATTTATCTACAAGCAATTTGCTTTGAGCGGATCTTTTATTTTGGTTTGCGCTTTGATGAGTTTAACATTTATTTTAAATTTCTTTATAAAAACACCTTTTGCGGTCAAGGTCAATCACGATGGAAGAAATTCTTTTAAAAGCTATTTTACTGATTTTAAAGAAGGTTTAGTTGAGCTAAGTAAAAATAAATTCGCTAAAGTATTTGTCGTTGTAGCTCCTTTAATAAATTTTTCTTTTGACGCAGTTTGCTCGGTAATTATAACTTATGTTTTTTTAGAAGTTTTTAAGCTTGATGAATATGTTTATGGTGTCTATAGAACGATAACTTCATTAGTGAGCATAACTCTGCCATTTATAATACTTCCTGTAGTTAAAAAATTTAAGCCTTTAAAATTATTGAAGTATGCTTCTTTATCTATAGCCACATGCATCTTTTTAATGGGAGCCGCTGTGTACTACGGCAGCTTGGATTTAGAAAATAATGCAATTATTAGCGTTATCTTAATAACTATTTTTGACTGTTTAATAATTAGCTCAGTTATGCCTCTTAATATAGCGACACAGGTTTTCTTTCAAAAGAATGTCAAGGATGAGTACAGAAGTAGGATTTTATCAGTACTTAGAATGCTTGTTCTATCATCGATACCTCTTGGCAATATGTTCTACGGATTTCTAGCAAATACATTTGAGGCTTATATATGTATATTCGTTGGCAGTTTAGCTGTTTTTATAACATATCCACTCATTTTATATCTATCGAAAAAATAAAAAAGGCTTGACATATTAGTTAGCTTATGCTAATATATCAATAAGAGGTTAGTTTAGGCTAACTAATTTATCTGAAAGGAAGAGATTCATGCGAGACGCAAAATTTGAACATATCCTTGCCAATCACTGCGCCCCTGTGCTTATGGGGACCAAGCTATCGAATTTAATATCTGTATCTAAGATGGATTTTGCAAGTAATGAAGAATTTCTTTCTAATTACAAAAGCCTTTTAAAGCCTTATGGCATAGCGATTGAAAAGCTTTGCGAGTGCGAGGAGAGGATGCAGCTTTTTGTTTATAATGAAGAACGACTTGCTAGGTACCTTAAAAAATCAAGGATTGCTAAATTTTTAAGTGAATACGGATATGAGTCAAACGATTTAGATGTTTGCATCTCGGTTCTTAAATCTAAGCTTAGACATTTTGAGTTTCCTCATGAAATTGGTATCTTTTTAGGATTTCCTCTTGACGATGTTATTGGCTTTATTGAAAATCAAGGCCAAAACTACGTTTATTGTCGTTATTGGAAGGTTTATACAAGACTTGAGAGCACTAAGCGCACCTTTGATTTTTATGACGAGCTAAGGACCTTTGTTAAAACAAAACTCATGGAGGGCTATACTATTGAAAAACTTATGCGTGAAGTTTATCAAAGCAAAATTGGCTTACACAATTTAATAAATGCGTATTAATACTTTGTGGATAGAGCTCTATCCACTTTTTCTGCTAAAATAAAAATCTCATGAGCTTATCTCATGAGATTTATACATATTAATAATCGCCATTAAGTGGTATCACATAAGGTCTATCGTTTTTGATAATGATTTCTGAATCAATTTCGTAGACTTTTTTTATGTTTTCTTCTGTCAATACTTCTTTCGCTGTGCCGATAGAGATTATACGTCCTTTTTTCATAAGCACGATTTTATCTGCGAAGGCTCCTGCTAAGTTTAGATCGTGTAGAACTATAGCGTAACTTGTCTTACTTTTTTTCACTATGTTCATAAGATGAAACTCTTGTTTTATATCCATCGCACTTACTGGTTCATCCATGAGCATAAGGCGCGGCTCTTGCGCGAATGTTTTTGCCGCCATGACACGAGCTTTTTCGCCTCCAGATATTTTTAATATAGACTGTTCTCTTAATTTTTCTAAGTTCATGAGTGCTATGGCTTCTTCAACGGCATCTTTATCCTGTTTAGATAATTTCGCATCCCATCTTAGATATGGATAGCGGCCCATCTCAACAACTTCTTTAACTTTAAAATCAAAAGCAGATCTGTTTTCTTGGTACATCATAGAAAGTATTTTGGCTCTACTTTTATTATCATATGCGTGCAAATTTTTTCCGTCAAGAATAATTTCGCCTCTATCTGCTTTGAGATAGCCAGAAATTATTCTAAGCAGTGTTGTCTTGCCGCAGCCATTTGGTCCTATGATGATGACTTTTTCACCATAATCAATCTTAAAGCTTATATCATCTAAAACTTTTTTATCCCCATAGGAGAAGGATAAATTTTTTACTTCTAGTATATTCATCTTAAACTTCTCCTATATCTTATTAGTAATATTAAGAATAATGGTCCGCCTATGAGTGAGGTGATGATACCTACTGGAACTTCAAAGCCACCTATAAGTGAGCGAGCGATTGTGTCTGAAAGAAGCATAAATATTGCTCCAAACACAAACGAAGCTTTAAGCAAAAATTTGTGTTCGCTTCCAAAAATTAGTCTTATGAAGTGCGGCACTATAAGCCCAACGAAGCCTATGATACCGCTGACTGATACGGCAATGGATGTTAGAAGCGCACAAATAAGCAGCATGTTTCTTTTTAATACTTTTGTGTTTAGCCCCATCGCCTCGGCTTCTTCATCGCCCATAACAAGGACGTTTAAGTCTTTGCCATGGTATATGGTGAAGAATATGCCCACAACTGTTGGCACAAGTATTGTTAATACGTGGTTCCAACTTTTTGCATTGAAGCTTCCCATGGTCCAAGTCATAATTTTCATCGCTTCGTCTTGATGAGCAAGCATGATTAAGGAGATAAAGCTAGATAGCACTGTACTGAAGATAACTCCTGTTAGCAAGAGTGAGAATGTATCAACGCCTCTTTTTGTTTTTGAGATAAAATATACAAGTATACTTGTAAAGATGGCGCATACAAAAGCTGCTAAGCTTACTATGGAGTTACCAAGAAGTATCATTGGCGGCAAGAATATGATGGCGATGGTCGCACCAAAGGCTGCACCTGATGATATACCGATGACGTATGGGTCTGCCATAGGATTTTGAAATATTGCTTGATAGACTGCTCCTGCCATGGATAAAAGGCTTCCAGTAAGCACAGCAAGTATAATTCTTGGAAGTCTTACTTCGAAGATAATAAAACGGATGGAGTCATCGCATGTGACCCCATCCATCCCATATTTTATCCATTCTAGTATCGACTTAAGAATAGTTTTAGCCTCTATATATACCGAGCCCAAAGTTACTGCATAGACCATTAGTGCGAATAGCACAACGCAAGATACAGATAAAAATAGATTTTTTTTCATTAAAAGTCTAATTGTTTAATTACTTCTGGGTGAGCAATCTTTAGAAGCTCTTTTAAACCTTCTGTAACGACTCTGTTTGATGCTCTTGAGAAGATATCATTATTTATTTCAATAACTTTTCCATCTTTAACAGCGCTTAAACCTTTGTAGGCAGCTCCTGTTTTTATAGTTTCCATTGCCCAAGCTGGAGTTAATAAATAAGTTGGATTCTTCTTTATAAGCTTTTCTAAAGTATATTTCCAGCCATCAGCGTCTTCACCAGCATTAACATAGCCGCAAATATTTAAAATTTCGTTCATAAATGAGTCTTTGCCGTGAGTATATTCTCCGCCTTCACCAGTGCCTACAACGATGTATGCGCTTGGCTTATTAAGCTTATTTGTCTTAAGAGAAACTTGAGCAATTTTACCCTTCATAGTTGAGATAAGAGCTCTTCCTTCATAGTTTTTGTCAACTATAGTTGCTATAGTTCTGATTGATGAATATGTTTCTTCCATTGAGTTTGGTGTTTTCATAGCCATAACTTCCATGCCAGCCTTTTTTAGTTGATTTAAAACATCTTCTTTGAAATGTGTTTCAGCAATGACAACTGTTGGTTTTTGAGCTATAATTTTTTCTATTGATGGTTCATTCATTTTACCAACTGAAGTAATTTTTGCAGCTGCTGCAGGGTAATTGCAGTAGTCTGTTCTTGTCACTAACATTGATCCAGCGCCTAGGTCAAACATTATCTCTGTAACGCTTGGTGCAAGTGATGCTACTTTTTTATGAGTTTTTGTTACAGTATAAGTATCTTCTTTTACTGGAAGAGTATTTTCTTTGTTCTTTTCAATATTTAGAGATTTTGTCTTTTGATCCCAAGTAATTGTATAGTTTAGTGTTTCAAATAAAGTTCTTAAAGGAATTAAAAGTTCATTTCCTTTAGCTTTTGTTTTAGTGTCCATAGCAAACTTAGTGCCATTTACAGTAAATTCGTTTGTATTATTTTTAAATACTAAACTTGCCTTGCCATCACTTACAGTGTAGGCGCCGTCTTTCATTTCAGTTTTAAGACCGTAGTCTTTTAACGATGAAAACTCAATATATGTTCTTGAGTTTTCGTTTACTAAATCTTTGGATTTCAATGTCATTGGTGCTGCGTAGCAAACATTAAATAACATCAAAACTGCAAATAAAAGAGATAAAAATCTTTTTTTCATAATAAAGCCTCCTAATAAATTTTTATATACACTTTGTATGTATAGAGCGATAAAAAAGGACTAATTAATTTTTTAATTAATCCCCTAAATTAGCATGCAAAATAAAGAGTAGTAGCTACTCTTATACAAACTAATATTAATATCGCTTCTCCAAATTTATTCTATAACAAATTTTGGCAATTGTCAATATGTTTTGTGTGCAAGTTATTTACTTTTTTTCTTGCTATTATCCCGATTTCATTATATAATTAAGATGAGGTGTTCTTATGATATTAATAGTTGAAGACGATAAAGATATAAACAATTTAATTAAGGAGCTCTTAAGTGAGCGCGGTTTTGAGACAAAGCAAGTATTTGACGGTGCTGAAGCGGTTGACTACCTAAAGAATAACGAGGTGGATTTAATGCTTCTTGACCTTATGATGCCTAAATTAATGGGTGAGGACGTGATTAATTACGCGAGATCCATGAACATGAAGATGCCAATCATAGTTTTATCGGCTAAGATTGATAAAGCGACTAGGCTTGGCTGCCTTGACCTTGGCTGCGATGACTTCATCACTAAGCCATTTGATACTGACGAGCTTATTAGCCGTGTTAGAGCTCAGCTAAGACGCTCAAACGCTTACAACAGGCTTGGAGAGAAGGCTGTGCACTTCGAGGACTTTTATCTTGATAATGATAACAACGTTATCAGTTTTAAAGAAGTGCCTCTTAATTTAACAAGGATGGAATATAAATTATTAAGGCTTTTAATTGAAAATCCGAAAAAAGTTTTCACTAAGGAAAATCTTTACAGATCAGTTTGGGAGGACGATATCTACTCAGACAACACCATCAACGTACACATATCAAACCTCAGAAATAAGCTAAAGGAGATTGACCCGGATCATAAGTACATCAAAACTGTTTGGTCCATAGGTTATATATTGAAATGATAAATTATTTTGAAAAATCAAGCGAGATACTTGATGGGCTTTATGGCGCGACTAAGCACAAGCGCGATATGACTAGCAATGAGAACATGAAGAGACTCATAGAAATTTTTGGCGTTGACCTAAGTAAGTTAAATGTGATTCACGTTGCAGGAACTGTTGGCAAGGGTTCATTTTGTATAATACTTGACAATATTTTAAGAGAGGCAAATCTTAAGACAGGCCTCTTCGTTGGACCATCGATTGAAGGGATGAACGACAGAATCCGTATCAATGGCGATTTTATTCCGCCAGAAAAATTTTATCATTATTTAAAAACCATAGTTGATAAAATTAATGAGCTTGAGATAAATTGCATTTATTTTGAAATAGTTACACTCATCGCACTTATGTACTTTGCTGATGAAGGCGTAGATTTCGCCATCTTCGAGGTGGGTGTTGGTGGTCTTTATGACTCGACTAATTGTTTTTTACAAAAATCAGCTGATGTCATTATGAAGATTGATTATGACCATCAAAATGTACTTGGCAACACTTTAGAAGAGATTGCCTTCAATAAAGCCGGCATCATTATGCCATTTGACACGGTTTACGTCTACCCTCAAGGGGATAATGTTATAGATGTCATTAAGGACGAAGCAAAAAAAGTTGACGCCAAGGTAAAAGTTTTGGATGATAAACCCCTGCGCATAGGAAAAACTGGCACAGAAACTGAATTTTCATACGATGGCGAGGACTATAGTGTAAGCCTAGCTGGCGAATTTCAAGCAAAAAACGCAGCCATGGCAGTATGGGTGGCAAAAGACCTTAATGATAGATTTAGACTCGATATAAGCGATGAGGCCATAAAAAAAGGACTTAGCGAAGTTAAGTGGCCATGCCGCATAGAGACTGTTAAGAAAGACCCATACATCATCATAGATGGTGCACACAACGAGGCGAGCGCTGCTGAGCTTAAAAAATATTTGCTTGGACTTAATAAAAAAGTTATCATGATTACATCGTTTTTGAAAGATAAAGATTATAGAAAAGTTTTCGAGACTTTTGAGGGACTAAACGCTGAATTTATCGTGACTAGCCTTGTTTTCAAGGGCAGAGATTTTGAGTTCGAAAAACTTGAGGAGGCCATCGGGGACAAGGGCGGCATCTACTTTATTAAAGATAACAAAGAAGCCTACAAGAAGGCACTTGAGCTATATACGGAGGATGCGCTCATAGTTGTCGCAGGTTCACTCTATCTTGCAAGCGTATTCAGAGACTTGATTTTGGGACTTAAGCATTATAATTAATAGATTTGGGTATATAGTTTAGGAAGGAGTGATGAAATGAAATTAGTATTTTTAATAGGCTCACAAAGAGAGGACTCACTGAATAAACTATTAGCAAAGGAAATAGAAAAAGAATTTGATGATTACGATATCGTAGAATATTATCCAAACGATTTTAAAATGTTTAACGGGGACCTTGAAAAACCAGAAGAATCTTGGATCAAGGAAATTAGAGAAAATATCAGAGAAGCAGAAGGCGTTATCATCGCTTCACCTGAGTACAATTACTCCGTTCCAGGTACAGTCAAGAACATGATTGACTGGTTATCGAGACCAAACGAAGAAGGAAAATACCTTATCGGCGGCAAAAATTTTGCCCTAGTCGGAGTCACTATGGGGCTTGACGGAACAAGACTTGCACAAAAAGAACTCATAGCAGTTCTTCACCAACTAAGAGCAAATATCGATGCAAGTAATTTCATAGCTGTACCATTTGCCGATGTAGAAGGAAAATTTATTCAAGAAAATAAAGAAAGAATCAAAAATTTCGCAGATAAATTTAAAAAATTTATAGCAAAATAAATTTATATCATCATGAGCCGTTTATGCGGCTCTATTTTTATGGAAAAATTAAAGAATTAACAAAATCTTAACAAATTTGCAAAGCCTATTGAAAAATCTCCGCCCATGTATTATAATATGAGGGTAAAAGGAGTTTGATTATGAAAAAGAAATTTGTAATATCTTTCATAGTTGCCTTCTTGGCATTTGGTTTTGTATTTTACAAGGCACAAACCAAGATCGATAACGGAGAATTAAAAGATAATAATATAGAAGAAAACGAAGTAGAGGACGAAGCGTCTGAAGAGAACAAAGAAACAGAAGAGGAGCTAAACCCAATATTCCCAGACGATCAGAAAGTACTTAAAGAAGAGCACGGTAACGAGCTTTGCTTCTTACTTATGGGTATAGACAAAAGAGATGCCGGTCAAAAAGAGATGAGAGGACAAAGATCAGACACAATGATGCTTTGCAAAGTAAACTTCGATGACGGCTCAATCAAGATGCTAAGCCTTCCTCGTGATAGTATAGTAAAGATTAGAGGTAAAGATGATAAATTAACACACGCTCACTCATACGGCGGACCAGCGCTAACACTTAAAGCAGTTAGAGACTGGTTAAAGCTTGATGTTCGCTACTACGTAAGAGTTGACTACAAGGCAGTAGAGGAGCTAGTAGGCATCGTTGGCGGCGTTGAATTTGACGTTCCAGTCAACATGAACTACCATGACACAACAAAAGGAAATGAACTACACATCAACTTTAAAAAAGGCAAGCAAACTATCACTAAGGACAATGTTATAGGTCTTTTAAGATTTAGAAAAGGCTACAATGATTACAAATATGGCGTTCAAGACTATGGTAGACAAAAGACACAACAAGATTTTATGAAGGCACTTGCAAAAAAAGTTCTAAGACCAGAAAATATATTAAAGATAGGATCAATTTGGAACACAATCAATAAAAACGTTAAAACAAATATCCCAGGAGGAACCATAGCCACATCCATCTTGCAAGTTGGTATAGGTAGAGTCCACGCAGATAAGATGGAAACAGCTTCACTAGTAGGAACTGAAGGCCATATTGGAAAGCTTAGTGCACAAAAAATTCCGCAAAAAGAGATAGATGAGAAGGTGTATCCGTGGTTTGGAGATTACCGCTTCAAGTAAATTTTGTGTTAGAATTGCGGCTAAGGCTCGCGCGCTTCGCTCCCTCCCTCAACGTACTTGTATGTACGATGTCGGTCGGTCGCTCGTTATGCTGCGCCTTATCCATCAATTTTCTTCACATAGCGTAAAGGTTTTAGGACTTATAGTCCTAAGTTCTTCAATTAGTGAATAAAGATATTTTGACACGAATCGATTAACTTGCAAAATTTGTGAATAAAGATGGTTTGGCGTGAATCGATTATTTCAAGAATTTAGAATAAAGATATTTTGAGTGAATAAATTATTTCAAGAATTTTGAATAAAAAGTTTTGTTTAATTAAATATATATGTAAATTTATAATAAAGAAGGCATTTGTCTTCTTTTTTTGTGCCTATACAAAAAATAATAGATAAAATCACTTCATTACATGAAAATATATGAAGAAATCTTAACAAATTATTTATATTTTTCTATTGCCAATCGCCACTATATGTAGTATAATAATATTTACAAAGAGGAGAAGCAATCAAAATATTGTGGAGGTATAAGATGTATATATTCAAGAGAAGCGGCGAAAAAGTGCCATTTGACGAATCTAAGATTGTTGCAGCTATTAAAAAAGCGATGAATTCTTCAACTGGGGTATATGAAGAAGGTCTTGCTGAAAAGATAGCTGACGAAATTAAAAGGGAAGCTGTTGTGGCTGAGAGACCTCTTTCGATTTATGATATCGAAGACAAGGTTTACTACAAGCTTATCGAGAACAAAAATCCGGCTACTGCCAGAAGTTATGAAAATTACAAGGCTGTTCAAGCTTTTAAAAGAAAGATTAACACTACTGACGAGAGCATTATCGGTCTTCTTGATAGAAAAAACAGTGATTTAATGAAGGAAAACTCTAATAAAAATGCTCACATCGCATCTACTCAAAGGGATTTGATTGCTGGCGAAGTATCTAAGGACATTGCTAGAAGACTTATGATTGATGATGACCTTCTTCAAGCACACGACGAAGGCTCCATACATTTGCATGATATGGACTACATCATTCAACCAATGTTTAACTGTTGCCTTGTTAATATGAAGGACATGCTTGACAATGGCACTGTGGTTAACGGTAAACTTATCGAAAGCCCAAGATCTTTCCAAGTTGCTTGTAATGTCATGACGCAAATCATTGCTCAAATCGCATCAAACCAATATGGTGGCCAATCCATTGACATAAAATGTCTTGCAAAGTACTTAAGACGCAGCTATGAAAAGAATTTAAAGCTTGCTAAGGAAATGTTTGATGACAGTTCAAAGCAAGACGAGCTAGCAAGAAAACTTACTCAAAGGGATCTTGAAAGCGGCATACAAACTATACAATATCAAATAAATACTCTTATGACATCGAATGGTCAAGCGCCTTTCGTCACTCTTTTCATGCACATGGAAGATGATTTCGAATATGCTGATGAGCTTGCTATGATTATCGAAGAGATTTTAAAGCAAAGAATTCAAGGCATTAAGAACGAATGCGGTGTTTATGTAACACCTGCTTTTCCAAAGCTTGTTTATGTGCTTGATGAAAATAATATTCACAAGGATTCAAAATACTATTACTTAACTCAAACAGCTATCAAATGTACTGCTAAGAGGATGTATCCTGACTATATCTCTGCTAAGAAGATGAGAGAAAATTATGAAGGTAATGTTTTTGCGCCTATGGGCTGCAGAGCATTTTTATCGCCATGGAAGGATAAGGACGGCAATTACAAATTTGACGGCAGATTCAACATGGGTGTTGTTTCTCTAAATTTACCGCAAATAGCTATTGTTAGCGGCGGCGATGAAGATAAGTTCTTTGAAATTCTTGACAAGAGACTTGACCTTTGCAGAAAGGCTTGTCTACTTAGATACGATATATTAAAGAATGTTACAAGCGATTCATCTCCAATTCACTGGAGACACGGCGCTATCGCAAGACTTGAAGAGCACGAGCCAATCAGACCACTTCTTGAAAATGGCTATGCGACTGTAACTTTAGGCTACATCGGTCTATATGAAGCGACTTATCTAGTTCGCCACACTACTCATACTGACGAGCACGCAACTGATTTTGCTCTAAAAGTTATGAGAACTATGAATGAAAAATTAAATTCTTGGAAGAAGGAAGATGGCCTTGGTTATGCGCTTTATGGCACTCCTGCTGAAAGTCTTTGCTATAGATTTGCTAAGAAGGACCTTGAAAGATTTGGCGAAATTAAAAATGTAACTGACAAGGGCTACTACACAAACTCTTTCCATGTTGATGTTAGAGAGCATATATCTGTATTTGATAAGTTTAAATTTGAAGCTCAATTCCAAGCACTTTCAAAGGGCGGATGCATAAGCTACGCTGAAATACCTAACATGGGTCATAACTTAGAAGCGCTTGAAACTATAGTTCAATATATCTATGACAATATTCAATATGCAGAATTCAATACAAAATCAGACTATTGCCACGTTTGCGGCTATGACGGCGAGATCATAATCAATGATCATAACGAATGGGAATGCCCACAATGCCATAACAAAGACCAAGCTAAGATGAATGTTACAAGAAGGACATGCGGCTACCTTGGCGAAAACTTCTGGAATGAAGGCAAAACTAAGGAGATAAAGCAAAGGGTACTTCACATATAATGAATTACGCGCAAATTAGGAAGTACGACATAGCGAACGGTCCAGGCGTTAGAACGACTATATTCTTGACGGGTTGTACTTTAAATTGCAAGAACTGTTTCAATAAAGAGTATCAAAATTTTCATTTCGGAAAAGTTTTTGACGAAAAAGCCTTCGAAGAGGTCATGGACTGCTTAAGCGATGCAAATATCAGTGGTTTATCGGTTTTAGGCGGCGAGCCCTTTGATAACCTTGAGGGTCTTAAGGAATTCATCTCAAAAGTTAGAGCAAATTGCGAAAAAGACATTTGGATTTACTCCGGCTACACTTTTGAAGAACTTCTAGAAAAGGACGGAGCTATGGACGTCTTGAAGAATATAGATGTTTTGGTGGACGGACGCTTCGTCGAAGACCTAAAAGATTTGAAGCTAAAGTTTAGAGGCTCCTCTAATCAAAGAATTATCGATATGAAGAGGACACTTGAAGAAGATAGAATTTTACTCATGGATAAATATATGAAGGAAGATTGATTATTCAGTCTTCTTTTTTTTATGCCAAAGCGTTGACAAAGCGAGGTCTATGGTGTAGACTAAATATATAATTAGATTTGGAGGTAAATTATGAAATATAACGCTATAATTCTTGGAACTGATCACAATTCATATTCAGTTGCAAGAAGTTTTTTTGAAGCATATAATGAAAAGCCAATAGTTGTCGGAGCGGCTCTGCTTGTGCCCTTCGTTGCAAGCGCCATCGCCGATATACACATAGTTAAGGATTTTTCAAGCGATGATGATGTTTTTGTAAATACATTAAATAAAATTGCAAAAGAAAGAGAAGAAGAGGACTTTATTTTCTTCGCACCAACTGAGCACTATGTCGATTTGCTTGTAAGGAACGAGGATAAATTCGATTTCAAGGCGCATATACCATATCCAGATCCAAAAGAAGCCGAAAAACTCATACTAAAGTCTGAATTTTATAAAATTCTTGAAAATATTGGCGTTACCTATCCAAAAACTTTTATAGCGAATAAAAATAATTATCAAAGCGTTAATATCAATGGCGAAGCATTTTTAAAAGCTGATGAGTATAATGATTTTTTAGAGTCAAATGCTACCAATATACAAAAAGGTTATCACGCGATGAATAAAAACGAGACGCTAGCTATACTTGAAGAGATTTACAAGAGTAATTACACTGGCTCCATCATAGTTCAAGATTATATTCATGGTGGCCAGGGAACTGAGTACTCGCTTAATGGCTACAGAGCGCATGATGGCAAGGTCTCAATGGTTTTAGCAAGAAATTTACTCTCTGATATGAGGCCTATGTGGGTCGGCAATCATTTGGTTCAAGTTGATCACTTTGATGAAGAGATGTTTAATACAGCAGAAAAAATAGTTTCTAGTCTTGATTATAAAGGACTATTTAACTTTGATTTCAAAAAAGATTCAAAAACTGGCAAAATTTATACACTTGAGATGAATATTAGACAAGGCAGAACTTTTTATTACGCTACACTTGGCGGAGTGAATTTAATGAAGATTGCCATTGACGATATGATACTAGGTAAATCGGTGAGCGAAAGGACAAAAAGAGCCTTCATGCTCACAGCCATTGACAAAGATATTTGCAGGGAGCATCTTGAAAGTGAACTTTTAAGTGAATTTGATAAAAAAGAAAGGCTTGAGAACACTGCCATTCATATAGTAAATGAGAGGGATGCTGCTCCCGAAAGGCTTGAGAGGGTCAGAAATGCGCTTAAACGTCAAGCGGATGATTTATATAAATAATCTTTATAAAAAATTCTTGACAAATGTGGAAAATTATTATATACTAACAAGGTAACCTTGCTCTTTATTTATTAAAGAGCCATAAGTCCAAAAGGAGGTGGAAAGATGAAAAAATATGAAGCAATGTATGTTTTTTATCCTGAAACAAGTGAGGAAGCTAGAAATAAATTCCTTGATAGGATAAAATCAGTTATCGAAGCACAAGAAGGTAAAGTAACTAAAACTGATGATTGGGGCCTAAGAAAATTAGCATACCAAATCAAATTCAAAACTGAAGGCTACTACTTCTTAATGAACTTTGAAGCAGAAGAAGCTGTAATTCTAGAACTTACAAGAATTGCAAGAATCACTGACGTTTTACTACGTCACATGATAGTAACAGACGAAGATAAATAAGAGGTGAAGAGATGAACGTATGTAGTTTAATCGGAAGATTAACAAGAGATCCTGAGCTAAGATACACACCTAACACAAATCAAGCAGTTATCACATTTACTATAGCTGTTGATAAGGGTTTATCAAGAGAAAAAAGAGAAGAAATGGAAGCAAAGAACATGCCAACAGCAGACTTTATTTCCATCGTAGCTTGGGGTAGAACTGCAGAGAATATCAGTAATTATGTTTCAAAGGGCAACATGGTTGGAGTAACAGGTAGAATTCAATCTAGAACATACGAAGCTAAAGACGGTACAAAAAGATATGTAACAGAAGTCATAGCTTCATCAGTAGAATTTCTAGAAAGAAGAAATATCACATCACAATCTCCAAACCAATCACACGAAGATTACTTCAGTAGCGACGAAGATTTTTCAAACGTTGACGAAGGCTTTGCTCCTGGAAGCAATAGGGATATTCCATTTTAATTAAAGGAGGGAATATAATGCAAAGAAGATTCAGACCTAGAAAAAAAGTATGTGCTTTCTGCCAAGAAAAGAATGAACACATAGACTATAAAGATGTAGCAAAATTAAGAAAATACATCACAGAAAAAGGTAAAATCTTACCAAGAAGAATAACAGGCACTTGCGCTAAACACCAAAGAGAAATCACAACAGCTATTAAAAGAGCAAGACAAGTGGCGCTGTTACCATATACACAAGACTAGTGCACTTTTGCATTAAAATCGCGGTCTTTGCTAGTTTCGAATTTTTTGTCGCTGCGGAGTGCAGTTCGCACACCTCACTCCAAAAAATTCTGTACAACGCAAATCCCATCGATTTTCTCTGCAAAATTGCGGTATAGCAAAATATAAATTATTAAAGGCTTTCATTTATGTGGAAGCTTTTTTTGATGGGAAACGCAAATCCATCGTAGCGTAAAGGTTCTCGGCTGTTTACAGGCGAGGTTCTTCTTTAATCTAAAAAATCAGGCGAAATTTTTTGCGCACTTTTGTGCTAAAATTGCTGTATAGCAAAATAAATAAATTTTTGCACTTTTGCAAAATAAATAAATTATTAAAAGCTTTCACTTTGATGAGAGCTTTTTTAATGCTTTATTACAAATTTGTTAAATATTAAGAAAAACCATTTATTTACACTTGCGTGGGTATATAATATATATAAGTAAAGTAATAAAAAGTGATAAAAGGAGGTTTATTATGAAAAAGTTTTTATCATTTGTTCTAGTATTTGTGCTAGTTTTGTCAATGTCTATGAACATTTCCATGGCTAAGTTTGATGAGACTGGCGCTAAGGAAATTGAATTTCCTCTTGATGTGGAGCCTAAAGATTATAGCGTAAGGATAGGTAAGAAAGAATATCCAATTAAAAACGCAACTATACTATTTGTTAACGGTGAGCTTCTTCCAAAGGTAGAGATTCTTCTTGAAGATGATATGCCTCTTATTCCTATAAGGGCACTTTCTGAGAAACTTGGCTACAAGATTGATTGGAAGGCTAATGAGAGAAAAGTTATATTATCTAAAGATAATTCTAATATTGAGCTTTTTATAGGTAAAAATACTGCTCGTGTTGCTGATAAAGACTATAAGATGGACAAATTAGTTAAGGTTATAAATAATACAACATATATTCCACTAAGCTTTATAGATAATGCTATGGGACTTGAAGTTGTTGATACTAAGGAGATGGAGGGTTTATATCCTAAGTATTACGAGACTCAAATGCCATTATCACCTGAAAAAACTATAGTTACTTCTATGAGAAATATCTTTATTGACGAAAAGCATGAGTATTTGGATAAATCTACTGGAGAAGAAACTATGAAGCTTGTACAAAAGAAGTGCACAGAAGGCCTTAAGAACTTTGAAAAGAGCATGAGAGAACGCATTGAAAAATCTAAGGAAATTCAAGAACGTTTTGATGGAGTTTTTAAAGACATTAAAAGGGAAATAGATAGAATGATTTATTTGGGAGAAATTTCAAAATTTTACAAATACACTATAGGTGTTTATGATATTTATTATGACAGAACAGATGGCAAGATTTATTTTGAGATACCTTCATCAGGTACAATTATTAAGGAAATGGATGTGAATGATCCAGATTTGTATACGGCGATATTTGTAGCTGGCTAGTGTTTTTGTGCTAAAAGAAATTTTGAATATAGAATTTATTAAAGGCTTTCACTTAGGTGAGAGCTTTTTAATGCTTTATTACAAATGTGTTAAAAATCACGAAAATCCATTTACTTTTGATTGAACGGGTATATAATATATATAGGTAAAGTAATAAAAAGTGATAAAAGGAGGTTTATTATGAAAAAGTTTTTATCATTTCTTTTAGTATTTGTGCTAGTTTTGTCAATGTCTGTGAACATTTCTATGGCGAAGCTTCTTGAAGGGGAGATAGTAGGGTTTGCAACTGATGTAGGACCAGAAGATGCAACCATAAGTCTAGCTGACAAAACTTATCCTGTTAAGAATGGCACTGTTTTATTTATAAACGGTGAAGTAATTCCTGAAGCTGAGGTAATTATGGACGCAGGCAAGGCAATGTTACCACTAAGGCTTATTGCTGAAAAGCTTGGCTACGAACTTAGCTGGAACGGCGCTGAGAAAAAGGTTACGCTTAAAAAAGCTGATAAAAGTATTGATATAAGTGTATCTAAGGATGGTGAAGCTAAGCTTATCAAGAATACTACTTATGTAACCCCAGATTTTGTAGAAAAGAATCTTGCTGAAAGTGCTGTAGTGACTGAAAGCCTAGGCGACGACTTTAAAAAATTCTACGACACTAATATGGCTATAACTCAAGATAAGACTATTGAAAGAAGCTTAAGAAATGTCATCATTGATGAAAAGCACGAGTATAAGGATAATTTAAGTGCAGATGATGCGATGAAGCTAGTTAAGGAGAAATGTCTTGAAGGTCTAAAGAATTTTGCAAAGACTTTGAAGGAAAAAGTTAAGGACGAGCCAGGTAGATTTGACGATGACATAAAATTAATCGAAAAAGATATCAACAGAATGATCTACATCGGCGAAGTATCTAAGTTTTACAGATACACAATAGGACCTTATGATATTTTATATGACAGAACAGATGGCAAAATCTACTTCCAAATATATTCAGCAGAATCTACAATTAAGGAAATGGATGTGAATGATCCAGATTTGTATATGAGTATATTTATAATCGGATAAAGAAATTTCAAATAAGCTCCATTAATTTGGAGCTTTTTTCACGTCTACACAATTTGCAAAAATGATTTTTTAGTATTATAATATAAGTAAGTTTATTAGGTGGGGTGTTATAATGACGGACCTTAATAAAACAAAGTCAAAAAGCAAAGTAACTAGGATATATAATTACACTGTTTTAGGCATATATGCTTTTGTTTTGCTAGCGTATATAGTTTTCAGAATTATGGGTGCTGAGGAAAAGGCGGGCAATATCTTTCTTAATGCTGTGCTACTAAGCTTATTATTTGCACTAGTGGGATTAATATTTATACCAAAGAATACTCTTACATGGATAAACATTATCTTGCCTGTAGTAATAAATGCACCATACTTCTTATGTCTTATAGCTGTTACGCACGGTTTGGATTGGATAGGCGTTGCATCTTATTACTTTGAGCGTGTAATTAGCTCACCAATAAATTTAATAAAAGCATTTTTCTAATTTGCGCATAAAAATGCAGCTACATATCATATCATGTAGCTGCATTAATTTTTTTCTAATTACTTGTGGATATATTATCTATGGCTGTTCTATCTGAAATATCGCTTAAGTCTATCGGGCTTGAGCTTGACTGTGGCATATCGTCGAAGCTGCCTTCCCAGACTGATTTTATTTGAACGTTTAAGTTCTCATCTTCTAGTTCGAAGCTTATATCGTCAATGCTGCTATCACCGGTACCTGAGGACACACAAAAGTAGGATAATGTATCTTTACTTTCGCTTAGGCCGATGTCGCCTCTAAAGCCGCCTGCTCTAGCTACTCCTATTGGCACAATCTCATCTGAGCTTAGCTCTTTTGTAAAGTCTTTGTTTGGATAATAAAACTTGATGTCTGACATACCATAGTCATAGTCTTGATAAACTAAAAGTAGTGGGTAGTCTAAATTGTTTAGCTTTACGAGTGAATATGTGTAAGTGCAATTAAATCCGTCATCTTTTGTGGCTGGATTAAACTTTTCTGGGTTCATATTGTCCAAAACACTTGTGTATAATTGCTTTACTTTTTCAAGATTCTCATCTTCTTGAGCTAATGCGTTTTCTTCAGCATCTTTACTTTCTTCGTTGTCTTCGCTTTCTTTATTGCCTTTGCTTTCTTCATTATCTTCGCTTGATTTATCATTTGCACTTTCTGTAAGATTCTTATCTTCAAGTGTAGTATCTTGTTTTGACGAACATGCTGTTAGGCTTAAGAGAAATGTAAGGCTAATTAGAAGAGCTATTATTTTTTTAATCATAAGGTTTACTCCTTTTCATAGATGTTTTTATATATCAATTCTAGCATATTTTTCTTTGTTTTACAATAAGTTTATATCAATAAAACCCTCTTCACCACGTGGCAAAGAGGGTATATGATTATATTAAATTACATCTTTGGATCGGCTTCGTAATGTGTGTGAAGTAGTTCGTGTGCTAACTCGCCGCCAACTTCGCCAAGGTATTCTTTATAAAGTTGTATAATTTTTGGATTGGCGTGTGATTTTCTTATTGCTTTACCTTTATCTATATTATAGATGGCTTGGGCTCTCTTCTTAAGTATTGAGATGTCGCCGTTATGAAGCGGTTGACCGCCTCCGCCTATACATCCGCCTGGGCAAGCCATAACTTCTATCGCATCGTATTCTTTTTCTCCTGACTTAACCATGTTTAGTAGTTTTCTTGTATTGCCAAGTCCGTTTGCTACGGCGATTCTGATTTCTCTTCCATCTATATCAACTGTTGCTTCCTTGATGCCGTTAAGGCCTCTAAGTGCAGTAAACTCAATCTCTTTAAGCTCTTTTCCTGTTATAGTCTCGTAAGCTGTTCTGCATGTTGCCTCGATAACGCCGCCTGTAGCTCCGAAGATTGCGCCTGCGCCTGTTGATTCACCCATTGGATCGTCAAATTCTTCGTCTTTAAGGTCTTTAAAGCTTAGTCCTGCTTCTTTGATCATTGCGCCAAGCTCATTAGTTGTGATAACTATATCAACGTCGCTGTGGCCCATGCTCTTAAGCTCATCTCTTGCTGATTCGTATTTTTTAGCAAGACAAGGCATTACCGATACGACTACCATATCCTTAGGATCTATGCCAAGTTTTTGAGCAAGATAAGTTTTTGCAACTGCTCCAAACATTTCATGAGGGCTCTTGCATGATGATGGTATATCGATCATATCTGAGAATTGTTGCTCCATGAAGTTTACCCAGCCTGGACAGCAGCTTGTAAGTATCGGCATCTTGCCTCCCTTTGTAAGTCTTTCTACAAACTCGTGAGCTTCTTCGACTATAGTTAGGTCGGCTGCGAAGTTTGTGTCAAAGACTTGGTCGAAGCCTAGTTTTTTAAGTGCGCTAACCATCTTACCAGTAACTATAGTTCCTGGCTCCATACCAAATATTTCGCCTAAGGCAACTCTAACTGCTGGAGCTGTTTGAACAACAACGTATTTCTTTGGATCTGTAAGTGCTTTCCATACTTTTCTTGTGTAGCTCATACCATGAAGTGCACCTGTAGGGCAGACTGTAACGCATTGTCCACAGAATGTACATGTTGTTTCAAACATGCTTCTGTTAAATGTTGATCCGACGTGGCAGTCAAAACCACGGCCAACTTCAGCAAGTGCGCCAACTGTTTGCACTTCGTTACACATTGTCTCGCATCTTCTGCAAAGAATGCACTTTTCTGGCTCTCTAATCATAGATAAGCTTCTGTCATCTATAGGTATATGTCTTCTTTCTCCTTGATATGGAATATCTCTGATGCCTAGGTCTTGTGCTAGCTTTTGTAATTGACAGTTTAAGTTTTTAGCACAAGTCAAGCAGCTGTTTGGGTGATCCGATAAAAGCAGCTCAACTATAGTTCTTCTCGCGTTTATGGCAAGAGGCGACTCAGTTTTTATATCCATACCTTCTTTAACAGGTGTTGCACACGCTGGAAGAAGCTTGCCGCTTTTTGCGTCTTCAACCATACAAACCCTGCATGAAGCAAGTTTATTTACAAATTTTATATCATGTAAGTCCATATGGCAAAGTGTAGGTATCTTTACGCCAATGATTTTAGCAGCATCAAGTATTGAAGTTCTGCCTTCAACAGATACATCAACGCCGTTAATTTTTAAGTTTGTTATCTTAGCCATAAGTACCTCCTATACCAATACTACTGCCTTAACTGGGCAGACGTTCTTACAATTGCCACACTTGATACACTTAGCTGTGTCAATGATGTGCTTTTCTTTAACTTTGCCTTCAATACAGTTAACAGGACAGTTTCTAGCACATTTTGTACAGCCGACACACTTGTCAGTAATAAAGTAGTTAAGTAAATTCTTACACTTCTTAGCTGGACAAGTCTTATTTTCACCAACGTGAGCCATGTACTCATCTCTAAAGTATGTTAATGTTGAAAGTATTGGATTAGGAGATGATTGACCAAGTCCACATAGTGATGATTTACTCACGATTATGGATAAATCTTCTAATTTTTCTATATCTTCTTCAGTACCATTGCCTGAAGTTAATTTTTCAAGTAGCTCAAGAAGTCTCTTATTACCAATTCTACAAGGAGTACATTTACCGCAAGATTCATCAACAGAGAACTCTAGGAAGAATCTTGAAACGTCAACCATACAGTCATCTTCGTCCATAACAACCATACCGCCTGAGCCCATGATTGAGCCTATAGCTTTAAGAGATGCAAAGTCAACCTTTGTATCAAATAATCTCTCAGGTATACAGCCGCCTGATGGTCCACCAGTTTGAACAGCCTTAGCCTTTTTGCCGCCTTGAATACCGCCGCCTATATCAAAAACTATCTCTCTAATAGTAGTTCCCATAGGCACTTCAACTAGACCTGAGTTAGCAACCTTACCAACAAGCGAGAAAACCTTAGTTCCTGGCGAGTCCTCAGTACCGATGGATGTGAACCAATCTGCGCCATGATCAATTATTTGAGCAATGTTAGCAAAAGTCTCTACGTTGTTGATAACAGTTGGTTTACCCCAAAGACCACGCTCAGTTGTTCTGTACTCCTTATTTCTAGGCATACCACGTTTTCCTTCGATAGACTCCATAAGAGCAGTACCTTCACCACAAACGAAAGCACCTGCGCCTAGACGAAGCTCGATTTGGAAAGAAAAGTCAGTTCCTAAAATATTATCACCTAATAAATTGTTTTCATTGGCCTTTTTTATAGCAATCTTTAGGCTCTCAACAGCCTTTGGATACTCAGCTCTAACATAGATAAAACCTCTTTGCGCACCAATAGCGTAGGCACATATGGCCATGCCTTCTAAAACGCTATGTGGATCCTTTTCCAAAACAGATCTGTCCATGTAAGCACCAGGGTCACCCTCGTCAGCATTACATATTACATACTTAATGCCTTCTGGCTGAGTAAAAGCAGCTTCCCACTTTCTTCCAGTAGGGAAACCAGCACCACCACGTCCCCTAAGACCAGAGGCTTTTATTTCACTAATTATATCTTCTCTTTTTGAATTAAGCGCCTTCTCTAATGAGAAATATCCGCCTAATGCTATGTATTCATCTAAGGACGCTGCATCGATAATGCCGCAGTTCTTTAAAACAATTCTATGTTGCTTTTCAAAAAATTCGCCCTTTTTAGTAATCTTGTCACCTTCAATATTAAAAGAGCCGTCCTTTTTAAGTCTATCAAGAAGAAGATCCTTAGTTTTCTTTTGAATTTCTAATAGATTTTCCTTATTCATATACTTACTCCTTATACTTATTAATAATTTCTGTGACTTGACTTTCTTTTACATGGTCATAAACATCGTCACCAACAGTTACAACCGGTGCCAAAGCACACTCACCAACACATCTAGTCTCAACTATAGAGAAAAGTCCATCAGCAGTTGACTCGCCCTTAGCTACATTTAATTCCTTCAAGAAGTCATCCAAAAGTTTGTCGGCACCCTTTACGTAGCAAGCAGTACCTAAGCAGATGCATATAGAATGCTTTCCCCTAGGTTTAAAAGTGAATTGACTGTAGAAAGAAGCAACGCCATAAATTTCACTGCTATGTTTATTAAGCTTCAAAGCCATAAAGTCTACAATCTCTTCAGGTATGTATCCAAAGAGTCTTTGTGCTTCTTGAAGAACAGGCATAACAGCACCTCTGTCGCTCTTCTTTTCTTCGATAAATTGTAAGAACTCGTCGAACTTAGCACGATCTTTGTTAAAACAAAAAGCCATAATTTACCTCCTTTATATTTGCATATTATTAATAATATTTTATAATAAAAACGATTTTTTGTCAATGAGATAATTACTATATTAAAGCATTTAGATAAAAACTTAATAAATATATTTTTTATTACACATAAGATAATAATTTTCGCTATTAAAAAATAATTATTAAAAATATTAATACTTATTTAATAAAATTATAAAATAATTTATATCAAAGCATAGATATGAAAATAAATTTATTTTATAAAAAATTATTGCCCTATATATAATATATATAAAAGGAAGAGAAAAAATATAAAAAAATAAAAAATAATTAAAAAAACCCTTGACAGACAAGAGCTTATTATGTATAATATATGAGTGCTTAAATCAAATGGCTATGACTAAGAAAGGTTGCGCATCATGTTTTTTGTTGCGTGATGTGGTAATTTCCCTAGTTTCATGCAAGTCTGCTCGAGATAGAAGTAGGCGATTGATTGGCATATTTTATTTACTCTTAGAGAAAACGCACGGATGCGTGTGTAAGAGTTGACTCTCTAAGAAGTAAAAAAAATATTACATGGAGGTAATCAAATGTCAAGCAAAAAACAAAAAATCAGAATTAGACTTAAAGCTTACGATCACACACTACTAGATCAATCAGCTCAAAGAATTGTTGAAGCTGCTAAAAAGACAGGATGTAAGGTATCAGGACCAGTTCCACTACCAACAGAAAAACAAATCGTAACAATTTTAAGATCAGTTCACGTTAACAAAGATTCAAGAGAGCAATTCGAACAAAGAACTCACAAGAGACTAATCGATATCCTTGAACCAAATGACAAAACTGTAGACGCACTAATGAAGATGAACGTGCCTGCAGGTGTAGATATAGAAATAAAACTATAATCTATAAGATTTTATTTAAAATCCGCTGTAAATTATGGAGGTGCAGTTAATGAACGGAATTTTAGCAAAGAAAATTGGAATGACACAAGTTTTCGAAGAATCAGGAAACTTAGTTCCAGTTACAGTTCTTCAAGCCGGACCTATGGTAGTTGTTCAAAAGAAAACTGTTGAAACAGACGGTTACAACGCTATAGTAGTTGGTTTTGGAGAAATCAATGAAAAGAATGTAAACAAACCTCGTAAGGGTCAATTCAAAAAAGCTAACGCTAGCTACAAAAGATACCTTAGAGAGTTTAAAGTAGAAGATGTAGAAAAATACAACTTAGGTGATGAAATCACAGTTGAAATCATGGACGGCGTTGAATTTGTAGACGTTATCGGAACATCAAAAGGTAAAGGTACTCAAGGTGTTATAAAAAGACACGGCTTCGGTAGAGGTAGAGAATCACACGGTTCAAAATTCCACAGAATGCCAGGTGGTATGGGTGCTGCAACATGGCCAGGAAAAGTATTTAAGGGCCATAGAATGATGGGCCGCATGGGTAATGAAAGAGTAACTGTTCAAAACCTAAAAGTAGTAAAAGTAGATAAAGAAAACGGAATTATCCTAATCAAAGGTGCTGTACCAGGACCAAAGAAAGGTTTAATTACTGTTAGAAAAGCAATAAAGAAATAGCGCTAAAGGAGGATTAAAATGCCAAGTTATAAAGTTTTAAACATGGAAGGTAAAGAACTTGAGACAATTGAATTAAATGATGACATCTTTAATCAAGAAGATAACCCTCATCTTATTTACCAAGTAGTAGTTAATCATTTAGCGAACAAACGTCAAGGAACTCAAAGCACTTTAACAAGAGCTGAAGTTAGAGGCGGCGGAAGAAAACCTTGGAAACAAAAAGGTACAGGTAGAGCAAGACAAGGAAGTACAAGAAGTCCTCAATGGAAGGGCGGCGGAGTTGTATTTGCACCAAAGCCAAGAAGCTATGGATATAAACTTCCTAAGAAGTTAAAGAGATTAGCTTTAAAGGTAGCTCTTTCAAACAAAGTTCGTGATAATGAGCTTATTATAGTAGATGATATAAAATTACAAGAAGTTAAGACAAAATACGCTTTTAAAGCACTACAAAATCTTAACGCAAAGAAAGCATATATAGTTACTAAAGATAACGATAAAGACACACAAAGAGCTTTTAGAAATATACCATTCACAATGATTAGTGAAGCAAGAAACATAAACGTATATGATATAGTAAGACATGACAGTATGATACTTACAAAAGCTTCTTTAGAAACTATCGAGGAGGTGTTCAAATAATGCTTAATCCACATGATATAATCATAAAACCCATAGTTACAGAAAAGTCTATGAGCGATATGGAAGAAGGTAAGTACACTTTCAAAGTAGACAGAAGAATAAACAAATCTGAAATCAAAAAAGCAATTGAAAACGTTTTTGGTGTAAAGGTTGAAAAAGTAAACACAATGAACATGCAAGGTAAGTTAAAAAGACAAGGCGCACACGAAGGTAGAAGACCAAACTGGAAAAAAGCCATTGTTACACTTAAGGAAGATTCAAAGAGAATTGAATTCTTTGAAGGCATGTCAAATTAGTGATAGGAGGGAAATTTAATGGCTATTAAAACATATAAACCAACTACTCCGTCCAGAAGAATGATGGCATCACCTGCTTTTGAGCTTATCACAAGAGCTAAACCAGAAAAGTCACTTGTAGAAAGCATTAAGAAAAACTCAGGTAGAAACAACACTGGTAGAATCACATCTCGTCACAGAGGCGGGGGAGCTAAGAAGATATACAGAATTATCGACTTTAAGAGAAATAAAATAGGCGTTGTTGGAACAGTAGCTCACATCGAGTACGATCCAAACAGAACAGCAAACATCGCACTAATTCAATACGAAGACGGCGAAAAGAGATACATCCTTCATCCAGTAGGATTAAATGTTGGAGATAAAATCGAAGCAGGAGAACATGTCGACATCAAAGTAGGTAATGCACTTAAATTAAGAGACATCCCAGTAGGTACACTAATCCACAACATTGAAATGAAACCAGAAAAAGGCGGACAACTAGCAAGAAGCGCTGGATCATACGCACAACTTATGGGTAAAGAAGGTAACTACGCACAATTAAGATTACCATCAGGCGAGATGAGAGTTGTTTTACTAGACTGTATGGCAACAATCGGCCAAGTAGGTAACCTTGACCACGAACTAGTTAACATGGGTAAAGCTGGTAAGAAGAGATTAACAGGAAGACGCCCTCACGTAAGAGGTTCAGCGATGAACCCAGTAGACCATCCACATGGTGGTGGTGAAGGTAGAGCACCAATAGGTAGACCATCACCAATGACACCTTGGGGTAAACCTGCTCTAGGACTTAAGACTAGAAAGAAAAAGAAACATTCTGATAAGTATATAATCAGAAGAAGAAACGACAAGTAGGAGGGTTTAAATGGCAAGATCGATTAAAAAAGGACCTTTCGTAGACGAACACTTAATGAAAAAAGTTGAAGCTATGAATGAAGCCAACGATAAAAAAGTTATTAAAACATGGTCAAGACGTTCAACAATCTTCCCAGAATTCATAGGACACACAATAGCAGTATATGACGGTAGAAAACACGTTCCTGTATATATAACAGAAGATATGGTAGGACATAAACTTGGAGAGTTCGTTTTAACAAGAACTTTCAGAGGCCATGTTGCTAAAGGCGACAAGAAAGCAAACGTAAAATAATAGAAGGAGGATATAAATGGAAGCAAAAGCAATAGCTAAATATATTAGAATATCTCCTAGAAAAGTTCACTTTATATGCAACGAAATTAGGGGAAAACATATTGATGAAGCTCTTTCTATTTTAAAGTTTACACCAAAGAAAGGCGCAAGAGAACTATTAGCAGTACTTGAATCTGCAATAGCAAACGCTACAAACAATTTTGACTTAGATAGAGACAAACTATATGTTAAGGATGCACAAGCAACTGATGGACCAAGAATGAAAAGATACAGACCAAAGGCTCACGGTTCAGCTTATCCAATACTAAAGAGAACTGCACACTTATCAGTTGTAGTATCAGACGAGAAATAAGGAGGTAAGAAATGGGCCAAAAAGTAAATCCACACGGACTAAGAGTCGGAGTTATAAAAGATTGGAGCTCAAATTGGTATGCCGACAAGAAAAGTTTCTCTGATAATTTAGTAGAAGACTATAAGATAAGAGAATATTTGAAAAAAGAGCTTTACCAAGCAGGAGTTTCAAAATTAAAAATCGAAAGAACAAGAAAGAAAATTAAAGTTACTATATATACAGCAAAACCTGGTATCGTAATCGGTAGAGGCGGAGAAGGTATAGAAGCACTTAAGAAAAAAATCGAAAGACTTACTACAAAGACAGTTTTAGTAAACGTTGAAGAAGTAAGAAAGCCAGACTTAGATGCTCAACTAGTAGCAGAAAACATTGCATTCCAACTAGAAAGAAGAATCACATTCAGAAGAGCAATGAAAGGCGCTATCCAAAGAACAATGAAAGAAGGAGCAAAGGGTATCAAAACTCAAGTTTCCGGAAGACTTGGTGGAGCCGACATGGCTAGAAGCGAAGGTTATTCAGAAGGAACAATACCTCTACAAACACTTAGAGCAGATATTGACTATGGTTTTGCAGAAGCAAACACAACATACGGCAAGATCGGCGTAAAGGTTTGGTTATATAAAGGAGAAGTACTTCCAGAAGTAACTGACGAAAGAAAGAAAAACTTTAAAAAGAGAAGTCAAGACGACAAAAAGAAAGACTTCAAAAAGAGAAGAAGAAATAACAACCAAAATACAGGCTTTAAAGACAGAAAAAACAACAATAACAGAAGAGGCTTTAAGCCAGAAGCTAACGAAGCACAAAACGCTAATAACGAAAATTAGTAAGGAGGAAAACATACTATGTTAATGCCTAAAAGAGTAAAGCATCGTAGAGTTCATAGAGGCAGAATGAAAGGTAAAGCATATTCAGGTAACACAATTACTTACGGTGAATATGGCCTACAAGCACTAGAACCAACATGGATGACAGCAAACCAAATAGAAGCTGCTCGTCGTGCGATGACAAGATATATAAAAAGAGGTGGAAATGTTTGGATTAAAGTATTTCCAGACAAACCAGTAACAAAGAAACCTGCAGAAGTACGTATGGGTTCCGGTAAAGGTGCTCCAGAGTATTGGGTTGCAGTAGTAAAACCAGGTAGAGTATTATTTGAAATGGGTGGAGTTTCAGAAGAAATAGCAAGAGAAGCACTAAGACTTGCAGCAATGAAACTTCCTATAAAAACTAAATTTGTAGTTCGTGAAGAAGGTGGTGAAGCTAATGAAGGTTAAAGAAATACGTGATTTAACAACAGAAGAACTAAATCAAAAAGAAAAAGAGCTTAAAAAAGAACTATTTAACCTAAGATTCCAATTAGCTACCGGACAATTAGAAAACCCAAAGACAATTTCTCAAGTTAAAAAAGACATTGCTAGAGTGAAAACAATTGTCAGAGAAAGAGAACTTTCTCAAGTAAAGGAGGCTTAAATCAATGGAAAGAAATCTTAGAAAAGTTAGAACAGGTACAGTAGTTTCTGATAAGATGGAAAAGACAATAACTGTTGCAGTTGAAACAAAAGTTAGTCATCCTATATATAAGAAGAGAGTTAACAGAACTACTAAATTTAAGGCTCACGATGAAAACAACGAAGCAAGAGTTGGCGATTTTGTAAAGATTATGGAAACAAGACCACTATCTAAGACAAAAAGATGGAGACTCGTAGAAATTATAGAAAAAGCAAAATAGTCCTTTTATAGGAAGGGAGGTTAATAAATTGATACAATCTGAATCAAGAATGAGAGTAGCTGATAACTCCGGAGCCAGAGAGGTACTAGTAATTAAAGTCTTAGGTGGCAGTAAAAGAAAGTATGCCGGAGTGGGCGATATAGTGGTTTGCACAGTTAAAAATGCAACACCAGGAGGCGTTGTTAAAAAAGGAGACGTTGTTAAAGCTGTTATAGTTAGAACAACACAACCAATAAGAAGACAAGATGGATCATATATAAGATTTGATGATAACGCAGCAGTTATCGTAAAAGAAGATAAAAATCCTGTTGGAACTCGTATATTTGGACCTGTAACTAGAGAACTAAGAACTGGTGGTTATATGAAGATAATATCACTAGCTCCAGAAGTTCTTTAATGAAGGGAGGTTAAATTATGCACGTTAAAGTAGGCGACAAGGTAATTGTTATTGCCGGTAAAGATAAAGGAAAAACAGGTAAAGTTTTAAAAGCATTACCAAAGAAAGACCGTGTTGTTGTTGAAGGAATAAACATTCAAACAAGACACCAAAAAGCTCGTGGACCTCAAGAACCAGGTGGAATTATTAAATCAGAAGGAGCAATACATGTTTCTAACGTAATGGTTTATAATGAATCACTTAAAAAAGGTACAAGAGTAGGCTATAAAGTTTTGGAAGACGGCAAGAAAGTTAGATACATGAAAGCCGACGGAGAAACATTAGACAAATAAGGGAGGTAGAACGGATGGCTTCCAGACTGGAAACAAGGTACAAAGAAGAAATTGTGCCTCAAATGATGGAAAAATTAGGATATGATAATATAATGCAAGTTCCTAAGCTAGACAAAGTTGTTATCAACATCGGTTTAGGACACGCTAAAGAAAATCCAAAAGTTCTTGAAAGTGCCTTAAAAGAATTAGAGTTAATAACTGGACAAAAACCTGTTATTACACACGCTAAGAAATCTATAGCTAACTTTAAGCTAAGAGAAGGCATGAAGATCGGATGTAAAGTAACATTAAGAAGAGACAAAATGTACTATTTCTTAGATAAGTTAATGAACATCGCTCTTCCAAGAGTAAGAGACTTTAGAGGTGTCAGCAGCACTTCATTCGACGGTAGAGGAAACTATGCATTAGGTATTAAAGAACAATTAATCTTCCCTGAAATCATATACGATGAAGTAGATGAAATCAGAGGTATGGATATCATAATTGTTACTACAGCAAATACTGATAAAGAAGCAAAATTATTCTTAGAGCTTCTTGGTATGCCTTTTAGAAAGTAAAAGGAGGAAGTAGATGGCTAAAAAATCAATGGTTGCTAAGCAACAAAGTAAACAAAAATACAAGGTAAGAGAGTATAACAGATGCAAGATTTGCGGAAGACCTCATGGTTACCTTAGAAAATATGGAATTTGCCGTATATGCTTCAGAAAATTAGCATATAAGGGAGAAATTCCTGGCGTAAGAAAAGCAAGCTGGTAGAAGGAGGAGTGATGTAATATGATGACGGATCCAATCGCGGATATGCTTACAAGAATCAGAAATTCTAACTCACAAAAACACGATTCAGTAGATATTCCGAAGTCAAGAATTAAACAAGAAATCGCTCAAATACTTTTAGATGAAGGATATATAAAAGGCTTTGAAGTCGTAGATGACAAAAAGCAAGGCATAATAAGAGTTGAACTAAAATACCTTCCAAACAAAGAAAGAGTAATTTCCGGTATAAAGAGAATTTCTAAACCCGGACTTAGAATATATGTAAATTCAAACGAAGTGCCTAAAGTATTAGGTGGATTAGGTATAGCAATACTTTCTACATCCCATGGTCTTATGACAGACAAAAAAGCTAGAGAAGACAAAGTGGGCGGAGAAGTAATCTGCTATGTATGGTAAAATTAGCTAGGAGGAGTAATAATGTCAAGAATAGGTCTTAAACCTATTACAGTACCTCAAGGCGTTGAAATTAAAGTTAATGACGGAGTAGTTACTGTAAAAGGACCAAAGGGCGAACTTAAAGAAAACATCTGTAAAGATCTTACAATCAAGATTGAAGATGGTATCTTACATGTTGAACGTCCAAATGATGAAAAGAAAATAAAAGCTCTACACGGCCTAACTAGATCACTAATCCATAATATGGTTACAGGTGTAACAGAAGGTTTCTCAAAAGAACTTACTATTATCGGTACAGGTTATAGAGCACAAAAGAATGGAAATAAATTAGCCTTAACACTTGGCTTTTCACATCCACTTGAACTAGAAGATCCAGAAGGAATCACAGTTGAAGTGCCAGAACAAGACAAGATAGTTGTTAAAGGACTAGACAAACAAAAAGTAGGACAATACGCTGCATACATCAGAACATTCAGAATGCCAGAACCATACAAAGGAAAAGGTATTAGATACACTGACGAGTATGTAAGACGTAAAGTTGGTAAGACTGGTAAGTAGGAGGATAATTAGATGATAAACAAAGAAGCAAAAAAAGTAAGTCGTCAAAAAAGACACTTAAGAATCAGATCTAAGATTTCCGGTACTCAAGAAAGACCAAGACTATGTGTATTTAGAAGTGATAAACATATATATGCACAACTAATAGATGACGTTAATGGTGTGACACTTGCTCAAAGCTCAACACTTGATAAGTCTTTAAACTTAGAAAAAACATCAAACATTGAAGCAGCTAAAGCTGTTGGAACAAAAATTGGTGAAATCGCTAAAGAAAAAGGCATAGAAGAAGTAGTATTTGACAGAGCAGGCTATATCTACCATGGTAGAATTAAAGAACTAGCTGAAGCAGCTAGATCAGCAGGTCTTAAATTTTAACGAAGGAGGGGAATTAATGGAACACTTAATTATTGATGCAGCAACTCTTGATCTTGAAGAACAAGTAGTTTCTATAAACAGAGTTGCAAAAGTAGTAAAGGGTGGTAGAAACTTTAGATTCTCGGCCTTAGTTGTTGTTGGAGACAGACAAGGACACGTTGGTGTTGGTATGAGTAAAGCACTTGAAGTACCTGAAGCTATTAGAAAAGCAGTACAAGACGCTAAGAAACACCTAATCGAAGTTTCGATAGTTGATACAACTATCCCACACGAAATTAAAGGCGTTTATGGCGCAGGTAAAGTATTCTTAAAGCCAGCTCCTAAGGGATCAGGTGTTAAGGCATCTTCTGCTATCCGTGCCGTATGTGAACTTGCAGGTATTGAAAATATTTCTGCTAAACGTCTTGGATCAAACAATCCTCGTAACATTGTAAACGCTACAATCAACGGACTTATGAACTTAAAGAGAGCCGAAGATGTTGCTAGAGCAAGAGGAAAGTCTGTAGAAGAATTATTAGGATAGGAGGTTTAAGTATGAACACAATTAAAATTAAACTTAAGAGAAGTTTTATAGGTAAACCTTCTGATCATATAAAGGTAGTTAAAGCTATTGGTCTTAGAAAGATAGGACAAGTAGTAGAAAAGAACGATACCCCACAAATTAGAGGGATGATACACAAAGTAGACTACATGCTTGAAATCGTAGACTAATTAAGGAGGTGTAAAGATGAAGCTAAATAATTTACAAGCTCAAGAAGGCGGAAAGATCGGTAAAAAAGCTGCTCGTAGAGGTAGAGGTATTGGATCAGGCCTAGGTAAAACTGCTGGTCGTGGTACTAAAGGACAAAAGTCAAGATCCGGTGGAGGAGTAAGACCAGGCTTCGAAGGTGGTCAAATGCCATTATTCAGAAGATTACCTAAGAGGGGCTTTACAAACATATTCAGAAAAGAATATGCTATAGTTAACATCTCCAGCTTAAATGTCTTTGATGATGGTGAGACTGTAGATACACAAAAACTTATCGAAAGAGGCTTAGTTAAGAAAAGCTTAGCAACAGCTAACGGCGTTAAGGTTTTAGGTAACGGAGAACTAGAAAAGAAAATCAATCTAAACGTTGAAAGAATAAGTGAAAGTGCTAAAGAAAAGGTTGAGGCAAAGGGCGGAAAGGTAGAGGTGAAATAAGATGTTTAAGACTCTAAAGAACGCATGGGCAGTTAAAGAGATCAGAATGAAGATTTTATTCACTCTTGCTATGCTTTTCATTTATAGACTTGGAAACTTTATTCCACTTCCATTTGTAAACAGAGATGCTCTTCAAAGCTTTTTTGCTGCAAATGACTCAAGTCTTTTAGGCTTTCTAGATATGATGGCAGGTGGAGCGTTATCAAGATTAAGTATATTTGCATCAAACATATATCCTTATATCAACGCATCCATCATCATACAACTTTTAACAGTAGCTATACCAAAGCTAGAAGAACTAGCTAAGGAAGGCGAAACTGGTAGGAAGAAAATTAACAGATACACAAGATACCTAACTATAATATTAGCTATAATTCAAGGTATTGGTACTGTATTTGGACTATTAAGAGGAACAGTTATAGGTGGAACATTAGCTAAAATGCTTATGGTTCTATGCCTAGTAGCTGGTACACAATTCTTAGTATTCCTTGGTGATCAAATCACTGAAAAAGGTGTTGGCAATGGTATTTCATTAATTATCTTCTTAGGAATCATAGCAAGACTTCCTGAGACTGTAAGCCAATACTTCAACTTAACAAAAGCTGGACAATATAACTTAATTAACGTTATAATTATGACTATCGCTATGATAGCTATAGTTGCTTTCGTTGTAGCAATACAAGAAGGCGAAAGAAGAATTGGTGTACAATATGCCAAAAGAGTAGTTGGTAGAAAGATGTATGGCGGTCAATCAACACACATCCCTATCAAAGTTAACATGGCAGGCGTTATGCCAGTAATCTTCTCAACATCATTCCTTGGAGCATTCCAAACTATAGGAATGATTACTGGAGGTTCATTTGGCAAGTTTATGGAGACATATTTAGGATACAATTCAGTAGCATTTGCGGTATTAAACGTAATACTAATCGTATTCTTTACATTCTTCTATAACGAAATTCAATTTAATCCAATTGAATACTCTAAAAATTTACAACAAAACGGTGGATTCATCCCTGGTATTAGACCAGGTAGACCAACTAGCGACTTCTTAGCAAAGATCGTTAGAAGAATTGGTCTTGTTGGAGCTATATCACTTGCAATACTTGCTACACTACCAATAGTGCTTGGAGCAATCTTAAAGATGCAAACACACTTTACTGGTACAGGTATCATAATCGTTGTAGGTGTTGTTATTGAAACAATCAAGCAAATCGAAGCTCAAATGATGATGAGACATTACAAGGGTTTCTTAAGCTAGGAGGTAGGAAATGAGATTATTAATTTTAGGACCTCCAGGAGCTGGAAAAGGAACTCAAAGTGATAAGATAGTTGAACATTATAAAGTAAAACACATCTCTACAGGAGATATGTTTAGAGAAAATATTAAAGGCGGTACAGAACTTGGTAAGAAGGCAACTGAGTACATGGATAAGGGACTTTTAGTTCCAGACTCACTTGTTAATGACATGGTTATGGATAGATTATCAAAAGATGATCTTAAAGAACATGGCTTCTTACTAGACGGTTACCCAAGAAATATAAGCCAAGCAGAAGCACTTAAAGACATGCTTACTAAGCTTGATATGCCGCTAGATGCAGTTATCAACATAGAAGTACCTTCTAAATTCTTAATCGATAGAATCACTGGAAGAAGAGTGTGCCCTAAGTGCCAAAGAAGCTATCACATTGCCAACAATCCTCCAAAGGAAGAAGGCATTTGTGATTATGATGGCGAAGCTCTTATTACTAGAAAGGACGACAACGAAGAAACTGTTAAAAACAGAATCGATGTTTACGACAACGAAACAAAGCCTTTAGTGGATTTCTACACAAAAGAAGGTATTATATTGAATATCGATGGAACTCTTTCTATTGATGAGACTTTTGAATCGATAAAATCTAAATTGGGTAAATAGGTGAAACGATGGAATCTACAAAAGATATTGTAGTAGGACAGCTGGTTAAATCTAAATCCGGAAGAGATATGATGAGACTGTTTTTAGTATACGATGTTGTTGATGATGAGCACGTGCTTTTAGTTGACGGCAAACTAAGAAGGCTAGAGAAGCCAAAGCTTAAGAAAATTAAGCACTTAATCGTATATCATACAATAGTTGAAGATTTTCAAAAGAAAGTTGAAGAAAATTCAAGATTAACAAACAGTCAAATAAGAAAGTATCTAGAACCTTTCTTGATAGAGGAACATTAGGAGGACAAAATGGCTAAAAAAGACATTATAGAGCTTGAAGGCGTAGTAGTCGATGCACTACCAAACGCTATATTCAAGGTAAAGCTTCAAAATGAACATATAATTACATGTCATATCTCTGGAAAATTAAGAATGAATTATATAAGGATTTTACCCGGAGATACAGTAAATGTCGAACTTTCTCCATACGATTTGGAGAGAGGTCGTATAACTTGGCGTAAGAAGTAAGGAGAGATAAAATGAAGGTAAGACCATCAGTTAAAAAAATTTGTGATAAATGCAAAATTATCAAAAGACACGGAAAAGTTATGGTAATTTGCGAAAATCCAAAACATAAACAAGTACAAGGTTAATAGGAGGTGTAGCTTAATGGCAAGAATTGCAGGTGTTGATATCCCTAGAGATAAAAGAGTTGAAATATCATTAACATATATATTCGGTATAGGTCTTTCAACTTCACAAAAAATATTAAGTGAATGCGGTATAAATCCTGATACAAGAGTTAAGGATTTAACAGAAGCAGAAGTAAATCAAATCAGAGACAAGATTGATCACATTAAGGTTGAAGGTGACCTAAGACGTGATGTTGCTCTAAATATAAAGAGACTTCGTGAAATAAACTCATACAGAGGAATTAGACATAAAAGAAATCTTCCTGTAAGAGGACAAAGAACAAAGACTAATGCTAGGACTAGAAAAGGCCCTAACGCAGGTAATAAGTAAGGAGGTAGAGTAAATGGCAGTTAAAAAAGGTACAAAAACTAAAACTAAAAGAAGAGTTAAAAAGAACATAGAAAAAGGCCAAGCTCATATTTCTTCATCTTTCAACAACACAATGGTAACTATTTCCGATATGCAAGGAAATGTATTATCATGGGCTAGTGCTGGACAATTAGGCTTTAGAGGTTCAAGAAAATCAACTCCATTCGCAGCACAAGAAGCAGCTGAAACAGCAGCTAAAAAAGCTATGGAACACGGTCTAAAAACTGTAGAAGTTTATGTAAAAGGACCAGGAGCTGGTAGAGAAGCAGCTATAAGAAGTCTGCAAGCAACAGGACTTGAAGTTAACATGATCAAAGATGTTACGCCTATACCTCATAACGGTTGCAGACCACCTAAGAGAAGAAGAGTATAATTATATATATACTTTTAGTCTAAGGAGGGGTTAATTGTGATTGAAATAGAAAAGCCACATGTACAAGTACAAAGTGCTACAAGTGACGGAACTTATGTAAAGATGATTATAGAACCTCTTGAAAGAGGCTACGGAGAAACACTTGGTAACTCATTAAGAAGAGTACTTCTTTCTTTATTACCAGGTGCAGCTGTAAACAAAATCAAGATAGAAAACGTTTTACACGAATTTTCTACTATTGATGGAGTATTAGAGGATGTAAGCGAAATAATATTAAATATTAAGAGCTTAGTTCTTAAATACACAGGAGATGAACCGCAAAAACTACTTATCGATCAAAAAGGACCGAAAGAAGTAACTGCAAAAGACATAGTCGCATCACCTGAAGTTGAAGTTATAAATCCAGATCATCACATAGCAACTATAAATGAAGATGGAAAATTAAGTATTGAAATGGACCTTGTAAGAGGCAGAGGCTATGAACTAACAGATATATACAGAACTGGCGACGAAACAGAAGCTGAAATAGGCATTATCCCTATAGATGCATCATTCTCACCAGTAAAGAAAGTTAATATATCGATTGACAATACAAGAGTTGGACAAATAACAGACTTTGATAAATTAACACTCGAAGTATGGACTAACGGAACTATAAAAGCAGTAGACGCTGTAAGTTATGCAGCAAAGATCATTACAGAACATATGGGACTACTAATGGAATTATCCGACGGTATTGAAGATGTTGAAGTTATGATAGATGTTCCTAACAAAAAGAAAGATAAAGCGCTTGATATGCAAGTAGAAGAACTTGATCTTTCAGTTAGAAGCTACAACTGCTTAAAGAGAGATAATATTAACACAGTTCAAGAGCTTGTTAGCAAGACTGATTCAGAAATGATGAAGGTAAGAAACCTTGGAAAGAAATCACTTGAAGAGGTAAAGAATAAGCTTGCAGAACTCAACTTATTTTTAAAGGAAGAAGAATAGGAGGAAGCTTATGGCACAATACAGAAAATTAGGCCGTAGAACTGACCATAGAAATGCTATGCTTCGTAACTTGGTAACATCACTTATAAAAGAGGGAGAAATAAAGACTACAGTTACACGTGCAAAAGAAACAAAGAGAATGGCTGATAAGATGATCACTCTTGCTAAAAGAGGCGATATGCATGCAATCAGACAAGCACAAAGCTACATCTATGACAAAGAAGTAAGTAAAAAATTATTTACAGAAATCGCGCCTAAGTACGCAGACAGACAAGGCGGCTACACAAGAATATTTAAACTTGAACCAAGAATTGGTGATGGCGCCGAAATCGCGTTATTAAGATTAATATAAGTTAAAGATGTATATAAAGTGGGCTTAACTAGTCCACTTTTTTACGCTTAAATTTTTAGAATATGAAAGATTTAAACAAAAAAAGAATAGTTTCCACTTGGAAAGGCGGCAAAACTGAGCAGCTTTGTATAGTACCAGAAAATGCCTCACTTCAAGAGAGAAACTTTGATTTAAGGATATCATCAGCGACGATTGATCTAGAGCGCTCAGAGTTTTCAGACTTTAGAGGCTATAGAAGATATTTAATGAAACTTGAAGGAGATATAACACTTTTAATAGATGATAAAACCATCAACATAAAGAGAGATGAAGCCTTTGAATTTATGGGAGATGAAAAAGTCATTTCCATCAGCAAAGAGCCATCACGCGACTTCAACGTCATCATTAAAAAAGATAAAAAAGCAGATATATCCATAAAAGAGAATGAAAAATTGAATACAAATAAGGGAGAATATATATTTTCCCTTGAAAAAGCTAAAATAAATGGCAAAGACGTAGATAAATATGCGCTATATGAAAGTGAAGAAGAGGTCATTGAATTAGAAGGCAAATTCATCTACATTAAAATTTTGCATTAAATTTGCCCATAACGCTTGTTCGCTTTTCAGCAATGCTCGAGTATGCCCTATACGCTCCGCTTGCTTCAAAGCTCCACATCGCGTTATGAATCAAATTTTCTAGCAAAATTAACTACTTGCAATATAAGCCTGTAAAAAATAAGCTTATAAAAAGGAGATAAAATATGAAAAAATCAAAACAAATACTAGCGTTAGTACTAGTTTTAATGCTAACAGTAACATTATTCGCATGCAATAAAACAGAAAATAAAGAAGAAAACAAAGAGACAACAGAAACAACAGAAACAGAAAAGACAGAAGAAACAAAAACAGAAGATAAAGACGCCGAAGCAAAAGAAGGCGAAGCTGAGCTTCCTCAAGATGCACTAAAATTAGAAACAAAAAAAGCAGAAAATTTAGACGAAAAATATAACAACGCATACGCACTTATGGACACAGAAAATCAAGACAACAAGGCAAAGTACGATGCATTATATCCAAACGATCCATACAAGATAGACGTAAACGTTAAAGAAGCAGACGAAGCAAACAAGGCAAACTATCTAGGACTTCTAGAAAATTTAATCTATATGGATAGAAAATTAGATGAAGTGACAGAAGATAAACCTTACGATACAAATAGAAATAAAGGCGAAGCAGTTTTAACTTATGTACTTTCAAACGAAGATGGCAAAGATCCAGTATTTTTCGCAAATAGAGACCTATATAACTTTTTAAAACTTGATTTAGAAACAGGTGACAAACTAAGAATTAAAGATTGGTCACTATTAATCGATGAAGCAACACACGTAATCTTAGGATACAATCAAAAAGACAGATACGAATTAGGCAAAACATACGAAATCGACTACTTCGGATCAAAGCTAAAAATTATGCCAGTTGGAGTAGCTAAAGAAGGCACAAGCTATGTTAATGGCAAGGGCGAAGAAATATCATTAGATAACACAATCATCGCTCCACTTAAATATGGCGATTCAAAAGAAATGCTTAAAGAAGAACAATATAAAGAAATAATCGACAATGCATTGATATTATCACCAGAAGCTGATAAGGCAATGTATTTAGGTAATTATCTAAGAGGCGCGTACAAAGCAGTACACTTATCAGACCTAATTTCACAGTAAATTTGCGACTAGCGCTTGTTAATTTCATACACCAAGAGAACGAATGAAATGAAGTTCGATTGGTTATGTATGATTTATTCCAGAGATCACAAAGGTGTGGAGTGAAACGAACACAGCTTTGATTGAGCTTACGGATCGCTTTTCGGTAATGCTCGAGTATCTTATATACGCTCCGCTTACCTCAAAGCTCCACTTCGTGTTATGAATCATTGCGCAAAGGTTCACATCTATTTATAGATGGGGTTCTTCTTTTTCCAGCAAAATTTGGATAGAGATGAATAAATAAAATTCAATCAAATAGTAAAAAAGCATGTGGGCTATATCTCACATGCTTTTTATTGCTTACTACATGTTTATCACTCATTTTAGATATAGCTAATTAGCCACCCGTAACACAATTTAGCGTATTATATTGTTTTAATAATCATGCTAATGGGTATTTATACATAGGTGATTTTATGAATTTTGAATCTATTATAGATGAAGGTATAAATAATAATAAGGCGATGCAAGGCTCATTTTCGGGGCCATTGAATAAAGACGGATCTAAAATTAAATTTAAGACTATAATCATGAAGGGCGAGGAACATTTACAAATTGAAAAATTTATTGATAAAAAAGCTTTTCATGAGAATATTGCGATGAATAAAGCAAAAGAAAAAATTATCGCTCTAATGAATGATTATAAGCAGCTCTTTATGACAGTTGGTTCTGAGTCTTATCAAGTTTTTAATAACAAAGGCAAAATTAAGGCCTTAAGCGCAAAAACTGATAAAAAAGCGAAGGCGCTTAGCCATGACAAAAAGAAAAATTACATAATTAATGAGGGTGACAAGGTCGATTTTCTAATTTATTTAAAAGTTATGAGCGAGGACGGCAAGGTCTACAATAGCTACTACGATAAATTTAAGCAAATTAATAAATATCTTGAAATTTTTGATAAGGCGCTCGATAAGATTGATACGTCCAAAAAGATACGCATCTTAGATTTTGGCTGTGGCAAGGCATATCTGACTTTTGCGGTTTATTATTATCTTAAGAATATCAGAAAACTTGATTTTTACATCGAAGGACTTGATTTAAAGGCTGATGTTGTCCGTGATTTAAATAAAATTAAGGACGCTCTTCATTACGATGAAATAAATTTTGTGTGCAAGGACATCAAAGATTATGATAAAAAAGACAATATAGACATCATGCTTACTTTGCACGCCTGTGATATAGCGACTGACATCGCTCTGAAGAAGGCGGTAGAGCTAAATGCGTCACTTATACTATCGGTTCCGTGCTGCCAAAAAGAGCTTTTCTCAAAGATTAAATCTGATGAATTAAATGGAATTCTTAAGCACGGCATACTTAAGGAGAGAGTCGCAGCCATTGTTACTGACTCACTTAGAAGCCTTTACTTAGAAAAGCATGGCTACAAATCTGAAATTATTGAATTCATAGACATGGATCACACACCAAAAAATCTTATGATTAGAGCCTTTAAGGACAAGGTAAATCCACTCGCGATAGATGAATATGAAAAAATAAAACATTTATTCGGCTTAGAAAATATTTTCATAGAAGGTTAGAAAATGATAGAAAATTTAATTTATTTTATAAATAGACCAAATAAAAACACGCGAGATGCTCTATTTAGAAAGAAGACAGGCTACTTCGTTTCAATCACAGGAATTGTTTTTAACATAATTTTAAGTGTGGCGAAGGTACTTATAGGCCTCTTCGTTCACTCCATCGCCATCATGGCGGATGCGGTTAATAACATTTTTGATACGATTTCATCAGTGGTTACACTGCTTGGATTTAAATTATCAGAAAAGCCCGCTGACAAAGATCATCCTTACGGACATGGTAGGATTGAGTATATATCAGGACTTTTGATATCCATCATAGTTATCATCATAGGACTTCAATTCATAAAGTCATCTGTTTTAAGAATTTTAAATCCAGATATAGTTAAATTCGACCACCTAAGCTTTTTCATAATGATTTTATCAATACTTGTCAAGGTTTTTATAACAATTTTGAATAAAAAGGCAGGAGATATGATAGACTCTAAAGCGATGAAGGCAACTAGCATTGACTCACTTGGTGACGTTTTTACAACCATGGTTGTTATAGTGCCTATGATTAGCTCATTGTTTACAAAGGTTCAAATCGATGGTTATTTCGGCGTTGTCGTTTCACTTATGATTATTAAGAATGGTATTGAGATGATAAAGGAAACTATTGGCCCGATTCTTGGCGAGGAGCCAGATAAGGAACTTGTTGAAATGATTCATAAAGACCTTGATGCAGAGCCACTTATCAAGAACGTACACGATTTTCACGCACATAACTATGGCCCTGACAATGTTTATATCTCTTTTGATGTTGAGATGCCAGCGCATCTAACAATTGAAGAAGCTCACAATGTCATAGATACTTGGGAGAGAATTCTTGAGGAAAAATATAACATTACCATAATTATACATGTCGATCCATATTTGGAAGAGGACAATTGCAATGAAATTTACAAAAAAATAGAAGAAGCAGTCAAATCTGATGGCAGTGTAGTTGCTCTACATGATTTTAGGATAGTTAGCAGCAAGTCTGGTAAAGATTTATTACTACTAGATCTTGTTTTAAATGATATGCAAGGCAAGGACAAGGAGGCGCTTGCCGATGAGATGAAAAAACGTTTTGAAAAGGAGGTTTCAAAGGATTACGACTACAGATTAAGAATAGTACCGAATTTTACTAATATAGGGGATGAGTAAATGATTAGAGATAAAATTATTGATTATATACGAAGTGGAGAAAAGTCTGAGAAGGATTACGCTATAGGTTTTGAGATAGAAAATTTCATAGTGGACGATGACCATAGAGCTGTTACTTACTGGGATGAAGGCGGCATCAAGGATATACTTGAAGACCTTATTAATATTGGCTACGAAGCGATTTATCTAGATGGTGTTTTGCTTGGCGCGAAAAAAGGCAAAACTGAAATTAGTTTAGAGCCGGGCAGTCAATTTGAGTTATCCATAAAAAAGACTTGGCGTATCAAAGATCTTGAAAGTGAGTATTTTGCACGCATGGAAGAGATAAATGACGTGGTAGAAAAAAGGGGCTATCATATCTTACAAAGAGGTTACCATGTAAAAACTAAGATTGATGAGATAAAGATACTTCCTAAGGAGCGCTACGACCTTATGTATAAGTATTTCTCAGAGACAGGGACTATGGGCCACAATATGATGAAGGGCACAGCAGCTTCCCAATCGTCAATCGATTACAAAGACGAAGAAGATTTTAGACGCAAGATGAGAGTATACAATGCATTGAGCCCAGTTTTTTACGCAATTTTTGAAAACGCAAAAATTTTCGAAGGAAAGCCTTATAATGAAAACGGTTTAAGAATGAGTATATGGAAGAACACTGACAAAGACCGCTGTTCAATCATAAAAGAAGCTTTTGACGATGATTTTTCATACGCTTCATACGCTGACTACATTGTGAATAGACCATGTATTTTTATACATAAGGACGGCAAAGACATTTACACAGGACATACTAAGATTAAAGACATAGAAGGGATAGACGAGGCAGACAAGGACCTTGTTGAACATGTACTGAGCATGTTCTTCCCAGATACTCGCGCGAAAAAATATATCGAGATAAGGATGATGGACTCGGTTCAAACTGAGTATCTACTTGCTTTAGTTGCACTAATCAAGGCTACAAGCTATCAAAATTTGGATGAAGTCTATGAAATGATTAAGGATGTGACTTATGAAGACGCTTTAAGGGCACTTGGTTCATTCAAAAGCAGCGGCATAAGAGGCAAATTAAAAGAAAAAAGCTTTTTAGATATAGCAAAAAAATTAATTTCACTTGCTAAATCATCTCTAGGAGATGAAGCACATTATTTAGATGCACTTGAAAAAGTGATTAATTCAGATAAATCGATAAGGGAGGTAAATTTTGAAAAATATGGATTATAATACCATTGGCAAAAGATACATTGACATAGTTAAAGAAGACCCTGAGAAATATTATGAAGATTATAAAAAATTATTAGCGAAGGTCGCAAAATCAACTGCGAAGTATAAAGGCGAGCCGGTTCCTGCTATTTATCAGCCATTTTTCGTATCAGAAGAGGACGAAGAGACTTTTAAATATATTTCTGATATGATGATGAGAATTTCTGACAAAATTACTAAGGCATACGTTGCTATATCTGCATTTAGAAATACTTTTGATTTTGACAATAAAATGAAGCAGCTTTTGATACACAAGCCGCTCCTAGCAACATTTGTACCAATTTGTCGCTACGATATATTCTATAAATCGCGCGATGAATTTAAATTTTGCGAGTTAAATACCGATGGCTCCTCAGCCATGAACGAAGATAACGAGGTCGCTCCATTCATGCTTGAGCTTGAAGCGATGAAAGAGATGGAAAAGCGCTACGGATACGAATTTTCTTATTATGAACTTTTTGATTCGTGGGTAGATGAATTCAAGGAGCTTTATAAAGAAACTACTGGCAAAGAAGATTTTAATCTTGCCATCGTCGATATCATGGAGAGCGCATCGCATGAAGAATTTGAAAAATTTAAAAAAGCCTTCGAAAAGAAGGGCATTAAGACAATTATTTGCGATGCGAGAGATATTAAGCGTAAAGATGGCCACATATATGCGGGCGATTTTAGGATAGATGCTGTTTATAGAAGATTAGTTACTTTTGAAGCGGTTCAGCATTGGGACGAGATACAAGAATTTATAGATGGCTACTTAAACGATGAATTCGTGATGATAGGCTCATTTAAGAGTCAAGTTATGCATGACAAGAGGATATTTATCAAGCTTTTTGAAGACAGAGTAAAGAAATTTTTATCAAAGGATGAGCTTGAATTTATTGAAAAACACATTCCTTATACAGCCATGCTAACAATTGAAACTTTTGAAGAAGTTTTAAAGAATAAGGACAAGTACATCATCAAACCAGTTGATAACAACGCATCAAAGGGTGTTTACGTCGGCAAGGATCACTCGAAAAAAGAATTTGAGGCTATTTTGAAAAAATTTGTAGGCACAGGATACATTTATCAAGAATATATCGAACCATATAAGAGAGATGTCGTTCTTTTTGATGAAAAAGGTAATTTAGAAGTGAAAAAGCTTAAATCCATTGTTGGTCTATTCATATATAATAAGAAGTTTAGGGGCCTATACACTAGATATGGTGAAGAAAACATCATTTCGAGCTTGCACCAATATTATCTTGGTGTAAATATCAAAGCAAAGGAGTCTTAAGATGAAAAAGAAAATAATTTTAATAATATCTATGCTAATGGTTTTGGCAATGATATTTACAGGATGCAATAAACCTAAAACTGATGAGCCAAAAGAAAATACAGCTCAAGACAATGGCAAAGAAGAAATAAGTGAAGAAGATAAGAAAAATGAAGAGTATGTTGAACTTGTTAAAAAAACTAAGGGCGTATCGGGCCTTATAGAAGGCGATATAATTGCTCAGTACGTCAAGATTGCAAAAGCAGAGGAAGAAGCTGATAAACTTACGCTAATACTGTCTTATACTGAGCTTGCTTATATTTATGAAGATCACGTTTTTACAAACACAGCTGGTATGCAAATGCCTTTAAAACTTGTTTATGAGAAGAACGGGGACGATTACGAGCTAAAAGAAAAGATTAGCCCTGAAGATGGAGACGGGTTTTATGATTCTTTAATGAAAATGGTGGACTCGGATAAAGAACTTGCTCAAGAGATTACTAGTCACAGCATGAGCGAAAGTTTTGGCGATATTATGAAAGATTTATACAAAAAAGCTGAAGAGGCAGGCTTAAAAGACTTTACGCTAGACCTTGACAATGTTCCCGGATATCCAAAGGATGAGTCACTATTCTTAGAAGAGGTTCCAAATGAGCCTAAGAACACAATAGTCATAGTCAATAAGGAAGAATACGAAAAAGCAAAGAAGAATGAGGAAAAAGAGAACTGGCCTCATGTAGAAGGCTTAGTTTACGATAAAGAAACAAAGATTGCGATAAAAGAAATTATCGATGATTTTACTAAATAATAAATAATTTTAGCCTTTCTAATTGAAGGGCTAAAAAAATTTATTGAAACCCTTGTATTTTTATTGACATTGGGGTATAATAAAAAGAAAGTCAAATACAAAGACTAAAAGAAAGGAGCGCAAGATGAAAGAATTTGAGTTAAAAGTCATGAGATCTGAGTCATCTAATGGTTTGTACATAGAGCTAGGTCAAGGGGTAATTGATTTTACTCGAGCTATCAAGGCAAAGATATACTTATCTGTTGATGACAAGAAAGTTGAAGCAAGCATGATTAAATTTCCAAAGGATAAATATGTAGTACCACTTAAAGAAAGACAATTAAAAGTACTTAAGGTCGAAGAGGGTAAGACATATAAGTTCACTATTGAAAATAGAAGATAATTTAATAAATTAAGTCCATAGATGCGTCTATGGACTTTTTCTTTTGCAAAATTTAAAATGATTTGATTTAAATAATTCAAAAATATTTTCATAAACAAAAAATATTTTAAAGTATTTATAAAAAATCGCAAGAAAAAAGGCCTCACCTATGTGAGACCTTGAGATTCCCCTATGTCTAGTTTGGTTGTGGGGCATCTACTGGACAAACGCTGTTACATTGTCCGCAGTCGATGCATTTGTCTGCATCTATTATGTAGATTTCGCCTTCAGCGATAGCGTCAACTGGACACTCAGGTAAACATTGTCCGCATGCTATGCATTCTTCGCTAATTTTGTAAGCCATTCATTATCCCTCCCTTGTATTTTAATTATAATTTATATATGTCCATTTGTCAAGTGATTAGTATCACATCAGATACTTTTTGTAAATAAATAGCCACAGCACTGCTATGGTAGGCATGAGAGTTAAAAATTTAATCTTTTGCGTCTTATGTCTAAAGACTAGCATAGAGACCACTCCAAGTGGCGCTCCGCCAATCAGAGACAGCCCTAAAAGTACTTTCTCAGGCGTTCTGTGCTTGTAATCACCGCTTGCCGCCTTGAATTTATCGAATCCAAATGCCAAGAAGCAAATTACGTTTATGCCGTAGAATAAATATTTAAGCATCCTATCACCATTATTTATATACCCAAAATTGTTTGTTTTTAATCACAATAAATGATATAATATTTATAAGGAGGCTTTTATGGATCAAGTATCGGGTACAAATTTTTACATATATCAGGATAAGGATGATTTTTCTTTTGGTATAGATGCAGTACTTTTATCTGATTTTACCAAGGCTAAGAAAAATCACATAGACCTTTGCACTGGTAACGGCATAGTCGCTTTAAGGCTTGCGTATATCTATGACGATATAAACATCGTCGGCGCCGATATTGATCATAAGGCGATAGAACTTTTTAAAAAATCTATTGAGATAAATAAACTTGATGAAAGAGTCAAGGCTATGGAAGTGGATATAAGAGAAATAGAAAAATATTTTAAAAAAAATACTTTTGATAGCCTCTCAGTTAATCCGCCTTATCTAAATCCAAAGGATAACATAGCTTCTGGCGATTACAAAAGGCAAGAGCTTTTACTAAATTTGGACGATATAGCAAGAGCTGCGAGCTATTTACTTAAGCCATATAGCAAAATATTTATGGTTCACAGACCAGCAAGGCTTGTGGATATAATTTTAAGCTTTAAAAAATATGGTATTAATCTTAGAAAATTAAGAGCGATAAAACCATTTGCAGAGAAAAAGGCGAACATGATACTTTTAGAGCTAGAAAAGTCAGAAAAAGAGGGTTTTGATTACATGAAGGAGCTAATCGTTTATAACAATGATGGTTCTTACACTGACGAAGTAAAGGAGATTTACTATGGAAATGAATAAAGGTACTTTATATATAGTCGCGACACCCATAGGTAACTACGAGGACATAACTTTGCGTGCACTTAACGTACTAAAGTCTGTTGATTACATCGCTTGTGAGGACACAAGGCACACAGGAGTTTTACTTAAGCACTATGAAATAAAAAAGCCGCTCTTTGCTTATCACAAATTTAACGAAACTGATAAATCATTATATATAATCGAACTTTTGAGCGAAGGAAAGAGCGTTGCCATAGTCTCAGATGCGGGAGCGCCTGGCATATCTGACCCTGGCGTGATTGCGGCGCGTGCTGCAAGAGAGGCTGAATACACCGTTACAGCCATACCGGGAGCTACAGCCTTTGTCACATCGCTGATGGCGAGCGGCCTAGACCTTAGTCACTTCGCTTTTATTGGCTTTGCGCCTCAAAAGGACGCTAAGCGCAAAAAATTTATGGAAATCTACAAATCATATACCATGCCGCTCATTTACTACGAAGCGCCTCACAGGCTCATAGCCTTTCTAAATACTGCGCTTGAAGTTTATGGCGATAGAATGATTTTTGTAAGCCGCGAGCTAACAAAAGTTTTTGAAGAAAATTTATATATGCGCATAAGCGAGGCCATAGCCCACTTTACAGAGAGTGAGCCTCGTGGCGAATTTGTCATAACAATTACGGGACTTGAACGTGGGGATGATGATGGCGAGACAATTGACATAAACGAAGCTGCAAGAGCACTTATAGACGAAGGTCTAAGCATGAAGGATGCGACAAACAAGTTAAAGGAACTAGGTTTTAAGAAGAATGACGCCTACAAGGCGCTGCTTGAGATAAAGGAAGAGTAAGATGTACGAAGAATTGCTCATAAAGATGAGAGATTTAAATAATTTAATAAAAGAAAAGTCCGCAGGCATTGACAAGAGGGGCAGAGAGGGTCTTAAGAAAGATATTTACAACGGTCTTGCAGATAAATACATGATAGAAGGCGATATAGACCTTGAAAAGCTTGCTGATGAAGGTGGTCTTTGGGCTGTGGACGGCTCGCTGGGTAGGATAGGCTCTCTTTATCCGCACTACATCAGCGTTATAGACGCTCTTGTGATATCGACAAAAAAGGGTTTTGAGCACAGAAAGAGCACTATATACTCGCCAATGCAAGGACAAGTGCAAGAGGAGGATGAATTTTCATTTGAGTCTGAAATGTATGTTAAAAAAGAGATGGCAAGACTTGAGGTGCGCGTCACAATTGAGGCTCTAGAGAAGGAAACGCCTAAGATGATATTTATGGACGGCGGTTTTATCCGCTACATCATCAGCTGTAAAGAAGATTTTGAAGAGCTTAAAAAAATTTGCATAGAGCGCGGAATAATTTTAGCTGGGGTCATCGAGGAGATAAAGACATCAATACTTGGTAAAGAGCTTGATTTGAAGGCCTACGATAGAGAGATACTCTTTTCGTTACTTGATTATAAAGAGGCGATGCTCATAAAGGATGAGATCAATAACAAGGCTGAAGAAGGCATAACGAGTGCCTTTGTTCGAACATCGATGAAGCCCTATGCCATCGGCGTAGATATATCGACTGAGCAAAAAGATGCTATGAAGGATGTACTCAAAACTATGATAATGCTGACACCAAAGGATTCAAGAGGCATACCCATAATCTTAGATATAGTTGACAAGAAGGTCAAAATTACAGATGAACTTAAACAGAGGGTTCTAGTCAAGGAGCTTGACAAGGACGTTTACGATAGATATTTTAACGAAGTGAGGAATTTTAGATGAAAGTCTTAGGTTTAACAGGCACAAGCGAGGTTTATTTAGCCTCGAATGAGAGAAATTTTAGAATAAATGAGTTTTTGCTCGTTGAAGACAAGGTTAAAAATTATATAGGCGAGGTAGTTGAAGCAAATACCTTCAATCGCTTTATGCCATTTGAAAAAGAAAATGATTTTGTTGATCAAAGCGTGATTGATTCCTTGTATAAATTGGGCTATGACGTGAATAACGAAGTCATCTACTTAGCTAAGCTGAGGCTTTTAGAGGAAGCGATGTACCCAATCATGGCAGGCTCTTCCGTTAGAGTGCCAAAATTTGACGAGATCAAGAATCTTATCATCAAGTCATCACCTAAAGATGGCTTAGTTCTCGGAGTTATCAAGAATACTGATGACCTTTATGAACATGCTGACGAAGAGCTAAAAAATATTGTATATACATTTGAAAATGGTGAGAGAAAAAATCAAAATGATCTTCCATACATTTTCAATGTGAGTGAATTCAGTCAATACCCACACATAGGTGTATTTGGTGGCTCTGGCTCGGGTAAATCATTTGCTCTAAGAGTAATTATCGAAGAGCTTATGAAAAAGAGGATACCGACTATAGTTTTAGACCCTCACTATGAGATGGATTTTAAGCTGAAGACTTATGATGAAGCGCTTGACTACAGTAGTTTATATCAAAGCTTTTTACTTGGCAAGGACGTTGGAGTTGATTTTAAGGACCTAAACGTGGGCGAGTTCAAAAATTTATTAAACGCAGCTGGCGCAATGACAGATGCGATGGATACCTCAGTTGATGAAGTTTTTAAGAGGGGCGAGAGCCTTGACTCATTTAGACTTAGACTAAGCGAAATACTTGAAGCGCTTGATAGAACTGAGGATGCTCTTAAGATGGATATGCAGACAGCTGAGCTTAATGGCGATGCAGCTGAAGCAGATAGGATAAAAAGATTACAAGGCTACCAAAATAAATATAGCCGCAAATTAAATGCATCGAGCTTAAAGGGAATTAGCTGGAGATTTAGAAGACTTGTTCAGGACAATGTATTTAGCAGCGATTCGGAAGCTTTAGAGGCAGCGCTTAGAAGCGGTAAACTTATTTCATTAAAGGGATCGACAAGATTACTAGAAGTTTATTCATCATATATACTTAAGAAATTTTATTATAAGAGAAGAGCCTATATGGACGCGAAATTACTCGGAACAAACGATGAAGACTACTTCCCACCATTTATCATAATCACAGACGAAGCACACAATTTTGCTCCGAAGGCCTTTGAGAGTGCATCAAAACCTATTCTTAAAGAAGTTGCTCAAGAGGGAAGAAAATACGGTGTCTTCTTGATACTCGCAACACAAAGAATAACGCTGCTTGATGATACTATCACAGCTCAGCTCAATACAAAATTTATACTAAGAACAGTTAGAGAATCAGACATAAGTACTATAAAAGAGGAGACAGACATAAGCTCAGACGATGCAAAGAGGCTCCCTTACTTGACTACAGGCGATGCCTTTATATCAGAAGCATCCTTTGGTAGAACTATATTCACAAGATTTCGTTTTGCTGACACCAAAGCCATAGACAAAGTAAATCCATTCTTAGAACTAAAGGGTGAGACAGAAGATAGGATGCTGGCTGTATTTGAAGAGATAAAAGACATTCTTCCAATAAGCGATTTTAATTTGACTCGTGAAGCGGCTAGACTTGAAAAGACAGTCGGCACCATGAGCACAGAAGAATTTAAAGATATACTTGAACGACTAGCCCAAGACGGATATATAAATAAAAGAACAAATCCATTCGGACAAAATGAATATATAGAGAAGGAATAAATATGAGAATATTTTTTTTAGCAGCAGAAGTGAGTCCCTTCGTTAAAACAAGAGGACTTGCCGAGACAATGAGGTGCCTTCCACAAGAAGTCGCCAAAGAGGGCAACGACGTATACGTTTTCATTCCCTTACACAAGCCAATAAAGAGAGAATATCAAGAAAAAGTCGAGTTCATGTCATCCTACGGAGTCATGATGGGCGACGGCATTATTTACGCAAGCGTTTTTAAATACGAAGAAGCAGGCGTTAAATATATTTTTATAGCCAACGAAGATTATTTTGAAAGAGACAGGATATATGGCGAGTTTGACGATGCCAAGCGCTACATCTTCTTTACAAAGGCAGTTTTGGAATTTATCAAGACCTATAGCATTAAGCCGGACATAATTCACGCGAACGACTGGCATACAGGGCTTGTGCCAATACTCTTAAAGCAGTATAAGAAAAGCGACAGCTATTACAAAGGAATTAGAACAGTTTTTACCGTTCATAATCTAAAATATCAGGGAGTTTTCAATCAAAATATCATAGCTGGCATAGTCGATACAGACCTTGAAGTACTAAAGGATCAAAATTATGAGTTCATCGACTCAATCAATATGCTTAAGGCAGGCATTGTCTCATCAGATATAGTTACTACCATCAGTAAGTCTTTTAGAGACGAGCTAATGGATCCACATTTCGGAGAGGGACTTGAAGAAGTTTTTAAGGAGTATAGCTATAAATTTCATGGCATTGTCAATGGTATAGACAACGAAAAATATAATCCGATGACAGATGAAGCCTTATTTAAAAATTACGATGTAAATGCTTTTAAATTAAAAAGATATAATAAGGAAGAAGTTCAAAACTATTATGGACTTAAAAAAGATGGAGACAAGCCTCTAGTTATCATGATCAGCCGCATGAAGCGTTCAAAAGGAATTAAGCTTGTAATTGGTGCAATTGAAGAGATGATGAAGCTTGATTGCAATTTCATCATCATGGGAACTGGATTTAAGAGCTACGAAGAAAAATTTAGAGAGCTTGAAGAAAAGTATCCAGACAAGATGGCGGCGAGAATTTATTATAATGAGAACGAAGCGAGAAGATTATACGCAGCATCAGACATACTCTTGATGCCGTCAGAGCTTGAGCCTTGCGGATCAGCACAAATGATTGCCATGCGATATGGATCACTTCCTTTAGTTAGAAAAGTTGGCGGACTTAAGGACACAGTCATTGCGTATAACGATGATAAAGATCATGCCAATGGCTTTGCTTTTGAAAATATCGACCAAAATGAAATGTATGAGGCACTTAATAGAGCCTTGAAATTATATTATCAAGATGAAGATGAGTTCAATAGGATTTTGAAAAACGCGATGAAGAGCGATTATTCATGGAAAAAGACGGCGGAAGAATATATTGAGCTGTATCAAAATCTTTCTGAAGAAAAATAAAATTTTCAATAAATAAGAATAAAAAATCACAAACCTCTTTGCTAGTCGAAGAGGTTTTTTATAAAAAATTATTCGAGCAAAAAAATTTCATATAAATATATTCATTTATAAAAATTTTATAAAATATTTTTGAAAATATTAAAATATTTCTTTCATATTTATCAATTTAAAGACTGTGATTCAAGTCACAATGAATTATATTTTTACTTAGCTTGCAAATACTTTAATGAATTAAAAAATTTGGTCTATAATCCCAGACTTAAGCGCTTGCAAGCTTTTCGATTATGTGTTAAAATGATGATGTAATTAAAATTCGGGAGGTAAGTCATGGAAGAAATCAAAAAAAGAATAGAATCAGACTCTATTGGTGAGAAGGAAGTACCAGTAGACGCTTATTATGGCGTTCAAAGTCTAAGAGGTAAAGAAAACTTTCATATAACTGGTAGACACATTCATCCAGAGATGATAGTTGCTCTAGCAGAAATTAAAAAGGCTTGCGCAATCACTAACCAACAATCACGCCTTATGTCAAAAGAAAAAGAAGATGCCATTGCCAAGGCTTGTGATATGATTATCGAAGGAAAATATCACGACCAATTTATTTGCGATGCAATTCAAGGCGGAGCTGGAACTACAGCTAACATGAACGCTAACGAAGTTATCGCTAACCTTGCTAATGAGCTTATGGGCGGAGACCTAGGTACATATGACCACGTTCATCCAAATGACGACGTTAACATGTGCCAATCAACTAACGACGTTTATCCAACAGCTGGAAAGATAGCTGCTGTTAAGCTTGTTAACAAGACTATAGACCAATTAATGGATTTAATCAATGCTCTTGAAAAGAAATCAATCGAGTTTGACGACGTTATCAAGATGGGCAGAACACAATTACAAGACGCAGTACCTATCAGACTTGGACAAGAATTCCACGCATATCAAAGCGCTCTTCGCCGTGACATTAGAAGAATTAAAAAGGCAAGAGACGTTCTAAAAGTTATAAACATGGGATCAACAGCCATCGGTACAGGCATAAACGTTGATGTTAACTACTATGTCAATATTACTGAAACACTTGCGAGAGTGACAGGACTTTCACTTAAACAAGCAGATGACATGATTGACGGCACTCAAAATCTTGACGGAGTGGCTTTCCTATCAGCAACAATCAAGACTTGCGCAATAACATTATCAAAGATGAGTAACGACCTAAGACTTATGAGCTCAGGACCAAGAACTGGTTTTGGAGAAATAATTTTACCAGCTAGACAAAACGGCTCATCCATCATGCCAGGAAAGGTTAACCCAGTTATTCCAGAAGTAGCTAGCCAAGTTGCTTTCTCAATCATAGGTAATGACATGTGCATCACTATGGCGGCAGAAGCAGGTCAACTTGAACTAAACGCATTCGAACCAGTTATGTTCTACAAGCTTTTCGAATCAATCGAAACACTTGGCAATGCTTGCGAAACACTTAGAGTGAACTGCGTTGAAGGCATCAAAGCTGACAAAGAAAGATGCAAAGCACTACTTGATAACTCAGTAGGTATGGTAACAGCCCTTGTACCACACATCGGCTACAAAAAATCAGCAGCCATCGCTAAAGAAGCGCTTAAAACAGGCGAATCAGTTACTTCAATCATACTAAGAGACAATATACTTGACCAAAAAGAAATAGACGAGATCTTCAACCCATTCCAATTAACTAAACCGGGTATTGCAGCGAGGGAGCTAATCCAAGAAAAAGGCGATAAGGAAGAAGAATAAAATTTTGCGTTAAAATTGCGACTGGAACTCGTTCGCTTTTCGGCAATACTCGAGTACTTGTACGTACACTCCGTTTGCCTCAAAGCTCCACTTCGTCCCATTCATCAATTTTCTTCGCAAAATTTACTCGGAGTAGACTGTTAGCGCTAATTGAAGGGCAAAATTTACTCGGGGTATTAGATTATTTTATAGATCGCTTGCTTCGTCAGTCCACTTCGTTCCATTCATCTCAAGTGCGAAGCACCAAGGTTTTGGGGTACCCATTCAAAGCGAAGCTTTGTAAATGGGTCAGGTTCTTCTTTTCTTCGCAAAATTTACTCGGAGTAGACTGTTAGTGCTAATAAAAGTTTAAAATTTACTTGAGTTAGACGATTAGCACTAATCAAAGGACAAAATTCATTCGGAGCAAATAAACTATTTTAATAAATAAAACAAAATGAAAAAATTTATGGGGAGCAAATGCATTAAAAATTTGATGCAAATGCTCCCCATTTTTCTTGCTTATTGATAAAAATAATGATATAATTATTAAAAGAGATAGGAGGTGCATTATGAGTCCAAAATACGAAGATATTCAAGAGCTCATTAGGAGACGAGCAGACCTTAACGCAAGGCTAAAGCTTCTTCCTTACGATGGAACGCCAGAGGTAAAAACTCGTGGAGATAATAAATATCTTTATGTAAGAAAAAGAGAGCTTGGCAAACAAAAGTCATCCTACGTTGGCGTATATAGCGACGAACTTTATAATATTTTGCTTAGCAATGCAAGAGAAGCGCGTGAGATAAAAAAAGAATTACGTGCACTTGATAAGGAGCTTGCTAGCCTTGGCTATGAAGAAGCTAGTTTATCAAGCGATGTTCTGATGAATATTGATTTTGCTCGAGCTAATATGAAGACAAATATATATGATCAAGCAGTTCTCGAAGGCGTTGGAACAACATTTCCTCAAACAGAAGAAATTATTGACAATGGCAAGGTCAGCGGTGTTAAAGCAAGTGACGTACAAAAGATTTTGAACTTAAAGCACGCCTGGGAATTTATACTTGACAATGACGTCATCACTTGCAAAAGCGATTACTATTTGCTTTCACAGATAGCAAATTTAGTTAACGAGGGCTTCTATATAGATGGCGGACGCATGAGATCATTGCCAGTTGAGATAGGCGGATCAAGCTATTTACCGCCAATACCTATGGAAGCAGATGTTAAAGATGATATAAATAGCATCACTTATGAAGATGCTCCAGCCATAGACATAGCTATAAAACTATGTCTATATACAATGAAGAAACAAATATTTCTTGATGGCAACAAAAGGAGTGCAATAATTTTTGCCAATCACTTTTTAATAGGTCACGCAGGAGGCTTCTTGGTAATACCAGAGAATGAAGTAGAAGAGTTTAAAAAGCTTCTCGTAGATTATTATGAGGGAGAAGATCTTAGCATAATAAGTGAGTTTATGAAAGAGAAGTCATGGAAAAGATTAGAATAAATTTCGCATTCAAGCGAGCCCTTGAGCTCGTTCCTTCCTTAGCAATGCTCACGTACGTTTAGTACGCTGCGCTTGCTTCGTCAGTCCACGTTGCCCAATCATCTCGCTTGATCTGCGAAATTTGTTCGGCGAATGTGAACAGTGATAATCGAAGTGCAAAATTAGTTCGGAGTAAATAAACTATTTTAATAAATAAAACAAAATAAAAAATTCATGGGGAGCAAATGCATTAAAAATTTGATGCAAATGCTCCCCATTTTTATTTATATATTTGTGATATAATATAAGTATAAAACAAATAAAAAGGAGTTATTTATGAACTGGATCAACGCATTTGAAATAATTTGTTACATAATTGTCGGCATATTTTTATTTGATGTCATCAAGAAGAAAAATTGGAACGAGCTATACATGTTTATATCTGCGGCAATAGCGGGCTTTTCGCTTGAGCTACTTGCGGTGCGCCTAACAGACATTTATCACTACTCAAACTTTTATTACATAATGATAGGCATAGAGCCATATCAATTCCCTTTCTTCGGTGGACTTATGTGGGGTGCAGTAGCCGTCTGTGCGCATAGACTTGCCAAAAAATTTAAACTCAGCCCACTAATGACAGCTCTTCTGTCAGGATTTTTCGTCGTATCGATGGACCTCCTACTAGATGTAGCAGCCATAAGGCTTTCAGGCGGTTTTTGGGTTTGGGAAGGAAGAGAGATAAATTTATCAGTAAATCACCATACCTTCATGTCAGTCATCTGGGTAAATTTTTTAGGATATATCTTTGAAACACCATCGATAATTTATTATTCAGAAGCGTATTGGCACCGCAAAGAAAAATCCATAATCAAAAATCTAATTGCCGCCATAGTCATAGCTCTTATGTCAGTCGCAACAGTTGGAGTTTTAAGCTTCATATCGCTTAAGCTTAATGATATAACAGATGAATGGTTTTCCTTCATCGCCTTTATAGTTTTGTGGCTGTATATATTTATAAGACTGATTAGAGAAATATTTTTGAAAAGAAAAGATATAAAGATAAAATTTTTTGACCCAGCACTGACAATATTTTGGCTTGCTCTATATGTTTATTGTTTAGCAGGCCTTGCCCATTTGGGCATATTAGGCGCAAAACCATTGTACACTGCGCTTTGTGCAGTACTATCTCTTGGCACTATGCTATTTACTTTAATTACTTTAGATACTGATGATGAAGATCTTAGAAAGGAGCTTCAAGATGAACAAAAATAATAAACTTAGCGCAATAATTTGCGCGATATTAGCAGCCGTCTTTTATGCGCTTAATACGCCATTTTCAAAAGTTTTATTAAAAAATATCTCGCCGACATTCATGGCGGCCTTCCTTTATCTTGGAGCGGGCATTGGTGTTGGTTTTATGTACTTATTTCAATACAAAAAAGAAGACAACTCAATGCGCCTAAGTAGAAAAGACCTGCCATATACTATACTGATGGTGGTCTTAGATGTGATTGCACCCATATTTTTAATGATAGGTATATCAATAGGTTCATCGGCAAACGCATCACTTTTAGGAAACTTCGAGATAGTTGCAACAAGCATCATCGCTCTAGTGATTTTTAAAGAAGATGTGTCGAAAAATCTTTGGATAGCGATAGCCTTCATAACAGTTTCAAGTATAATACTTTCATTCGAGGGCAAAGGAGCGTTTAACTTCTCATATGGTTCGCTATTTGTAATACTTGCAACGCTTTCGTGGGGACTTGAAAACAATTGCACAAGGAAAATTTCAAATAAATCAACTTATCAGATAGTTACAATCAAAGGGATATTCTCAGGACTATCATCATTAATCATCTCATTCGTAATCGGGGAGAAGCTTCCTGAATTTAGATACACTCTCTATGCTCTTTTGCTTGGCTATGTGGCTTATGGCTTAAGCATCTTCCTATACGTAAGAAGCCAAAGAGACTTAGGAGCAGCAAAGACAAGTGCATACTATGCCATCGCTCCATTCATTGCAAGTTTTTTGAGCTTTCTAGTTAATGCAGAGGCCTTGAGCGCTTCGTACTTCATAGGCCTAGTATTTATGGTGCTAGGAACCGTCTTTGTAGTTATGGATACATTCATAATGAAGCATACACATCTGCATACACACACAATAGTTCATACACACGACGGCTATACACATACACATATCTTTACTCATGAGCATGAGCACAAACACTTTTTGAATGAAGACAAGCAAGGTCACAATGACTTTTTGAGCAGTGAAGAGCACATGAGATTGCATAAGAACAATTTATAAATATTAAGAAATAATATAACATATAGAATATTTTAAATATGTTCTGGGTATATATACTATGGTGATGATATGAAAAAAATAGATACAAAACAATATGTTGATGAATTTTATAAAAAGATAGCCGAGGACAATCAGGTTTCGGACGAGGAAAAACAAAGAGCGGTTGCCTATTCACTTGGCTACACTGACGAGGACATTGAGCTTGGCGGTGATTTGGGTCTTGGCTGCGGCAATCCTATTCAAAATGCTAAACTAAAGGATGGCGAGTGGCTACTTGACCTTGGCTGCGGCAAAGGGGTCGATGTATTCAAGGCGGCTCGTGAGATGCACGGAACTGGCAAAGCTGTAGGCATAGACAGACTTCCAGAGATGATTGAGCGTGCAAATTTCATTCGTGACAAGAGAGGCTTTGACAATGCCGACTTTTTAGTCTCAGACATTGACGATATTAATTTGCCTGACAATACATTCGACGTCGTTATATCAAACTGCGTAATCAATCTACTTGAAGATAAAGAAAAGGTTTACAAAGAGATATTTCGTGTGCTTAAACCAGGTGGACGCGTTTCTATAAGTGATATAATTCAGATAAAAAAGCTTCCTGACGATATCCTAGCCGATCCTATTTTTCACGCGACATGAGTAGGTGGATCCATCACTTCAGAGGATCTGAAGAAAATTTTAGAAAAGGTCGGCTTCATGCCATTTACCATAGTAGAAGAGGACTTGACAGAGGAGTATCTAAACAAGTGGGGACACGAAGGCCTTGACGAATTTATCAAGCGTGGCAAAATACTTGCGATAAAACCAGTCAATTAATTTAAAATCTATGTTTATGGATGTCTTTTATTAATGACATCCATTTAATTTGCAAAATATTTAATCGCTTTAACAAAGTGACTTGACAATTAGCTTGCAAAGTGATACGATTGATACAGTGAATAGTTTATTATATTAACCCTCCCACAAACTTTTTCTCCTTCGTTTGAGGGGGGGTATTTTAATTATTTCATAAATTTTATTTAGGAGGTGTTAATATGAGGGCAATTTTTAACACGTACAAACTTGTACGCAAGCACGCAGGATCCACATACATATTCATCTTAATTGAATCATTAATCACAGCTCTTGTTAGCCCAGCGATAATTTACGCTACGGCTATGGCTGTAGACTCGATTCTTAACTATGTACATGGAGAACGTAATTTATTTCCAGTAATTCTTTTGATACTTTTATTTGCTTGGGGAGAAGTATCTAAGTTTATTCGAAACATTTTAGATATAAAGCTTGAGCAAAAACTTGAACTCAATCTAAACACGGCTGTAATGAATAAACTAGATAAAATATTTTTGGAAGATATTGAAAAGTCTGGTTTTCAAGACAAGCTAAACAAAGTAAAAGACCGTCCACACATGGCAGTCATAGAACTTTTTAACTCATCCATAGCCATAGCAGCTATTGTGGTAAAGGTAGTGGGTATTGCCTTTGTGTTCTTTACAATCTCTATTTATCTTGGCATTGCATATATCATAAGTGCTGCGCTTGATGTTTTCTTCAGCTTTAAGGCAGTTAATAATATGAACAAGATGTTTGAAAATACTTCGCATAATGAGCGTGAAATGGAAAATATCTTAAGAATACTTAAGGATAAGAACGCCATATACGAGATAAAAGTCTTTCAAATGAAAAATTTGTTTCTTAAGAAATTTAAAAAATATTCCGAGGCCGTTTTTGATGAAAGGATTAAAACGACTATTGCAAGCCAAAAATATCTTTTGCTTAGCTCTTTTATAAACATAATTTGGATGGGGCTTGCAATACTTTTTGTAATATTAAAACTAATTCAAAAAGCAATTACTGTCGGTTCACTTACTGCAGTCATCACATCTGCGTCGACTACCTTGGATATGGCGGAGGACTTTGTTTATGAAGCCTCTAGCGTAGCTAATTCTGGCTACATAGCAGAAACTCTTTTATATATTCTTGATTATGATGAAAAAGAACTCAAAGAGCAAATTGAAAGCGGCGAAAAAATTGTTTTTGATAAATTAAGCTTTAAATATCCACAAAGCGAAAATATTATTTTAGATGAATTATCTCTAGAGATTGACAAAAATAAAGTAACTGCCATAGTTGGCGAGAATGGAGCTGGCAAGTCAACTATAATCAAGTTAATAGCGGGGCTTTATAAGCCAACGAGTGGCACTGTGAAGATCAATGGTACTGATCCATATTATTTATCAAAAAAAGAACTAGCAAATGAGCTTGCGATAGTCTATCAAGACTTTCAAAATTATGAGCTTAGTATAAAGGATAACGTTTTGCTTGGCGATGATAAGGATATTTCAAGAGATTTAAGTTTAATGGAACTTGATAAGTATGATGCAAATACTAATTTAGGTAAGCTTGAAGATGACGGCGTATACTTATCTGGTGGCGAAAGCCAAAGGCTTGCAATTGCTAGAGCCATCTCAAAGTCTTCTGATTTTCTGATATTTGATGAGCCAACTGCGTCTATGGATCCTATGATGGAAGCAAAGATGTATGAGGACATAATCAAAGTGCTTAAGATGCGTGGCGCAATCATTATTACACACAGACTTGTCTTATCAAAGCTTGCTGATGAGGTTCTAGTTATTGACAAGGGAAGGCTCATTGAACGAGGCACGCATGAAACGCTTATGGAAAAGGGCGGCAAATATGCAAAGATGTTCACTGAGCAAGCGGCTTGGTATAAGGAGGCAAAAAATGACTAAGGTAATTAAAAAAGTATTTAGCGTAACACCAATCGCGAGCATATATGTCTTCATCTACCATATAATTTCAGGCTTCTTTGTCGCAGCAAAGCTATATGCCTCGATGTACATCATACAAAGCGGCTATGAATACATCAAAAACGCTGCAGATATAAACGTTTTTATTAAATATGGAGTCATGCTTTTAATTATCATAGCACTTGAAAGACTTCTTGAGTACTTATATGCGATAGCGATGAATGGCTATCTGTTCGAAAAGACAGGCAGCTACTTAAATAAAGAGATGGCAGCAAAATTATCAAGGTTAGACTTAATTAACTTTGAGGATAGAGATTTTTTAACTATAGAAGAAAGAGCGGCTACAGCAGTTGATGATGAAAGGCTAAGTAATTCAGTTAGGTTACTTGCCATGGCACTAGGTCAAGGACTTGAAGTCATCTTGATACTTATAACACTTTGGACTTACAGCCCATACTTAGTTGCTCTAGCTGCCTTAACAGTAGTGCCGTACCTAATCACAAGACTTATACGCGGCAAAGCCTTTTATGATTTAAAGAGCATAGAAGCCTTTGACGAGAGAAAACTAAATTATTTCTATAGCATATTTACAGATACTAAGACTAATAGAGAGATAAAATCGTATAATAGCTCGAATTTTTTCTTGAGTAAATATAAAAGCGTATTTAAAGATACGAGCAAAAAATATTTTGACGAGAGACTAAGAGATGCTAAGTCACTGCTTTTCTGCGACATACTAAGCGTCATAGCCTTCTCCATAGCCATAATTATAACGATAAAACTTGCCTTCGATGGCAAGATACTCATCGGCATGATGGGCGCTGCACTTATGGCTTATCAAAATATGCAAAACTCAAGTAAAGAGATGATAGTTACTGTCGGCAATTTACCGGGAAATATTTCCTTCGCAAGCGATTACTTTACTTTTATGGACAGCAGTGAAGAGAAAAAGGCTTATGATGTAAATTTTGGCAAAATTAGTGTAAAAGATGCTTCATTTACTTATCCAAAGACTGACAACGGTCTTCACGATATAAGCCTAAGTATAGATGAGGGCGAGAGCGTAGCAATAGTTGGCTACAATGGCTCGGGGGACAGTGATATAATGATGACAGATACAATAAATCCATTAAAATCAAAGTTTA
>ERZ1673750.77-NODE-77-length-101128-cov-9.972416_pt1 | contig 101128 bp, 71 predicted proteins | sample MGYA00580203_ERZ1673750 | MGnify/ENA primary metagenome ERZ1673750 (study PRJEB41218, sample SAMN15661763) | gut metagenome | host: Homo sapiens | place: Canada: London | collected 2015-08-20/2019-03-30 | study: EMG produced TPA metagenomics assembly of... | reverse complement strand
CAACTTCTACCTTGCCATTGTTCACTTCTACATAAAGCTTACCAATCTCAATATCCGTGATGAGCACTTGATTAGAATCAGATTCAACCTCACAAACTTCCACATCATGTGGCAAACTCACAACAATTTCAGGCATACCCTGAGTAAGCCACCTCACCCAATTCGAAGCTGAGACTTTTTTAGTTTGAATAAGCCTTATAACATTTTGCGCTTCCTCAACCCTCAATATATCTTGTTCACAGTTAACAAAGCTCACACCAAAGGTATCAGCACGTTTCACCGTTAAACGAACATCTTTCGTCTCTGCGATAAACTTCTTATTATCCATTCCTTAAGCACCTCCCCGTGCACATACTAATAATCAGGTTTCATTTTACATTTTGAGCTGTATTTTACCACTTCACAGGGTGGGTGCAAAGTGGGTGCACCTTTTAACGTTAACATCCTGTGCACTCGACCCTAGAGCGTTGATATGTTCCCTCATACAGCAAAATCGCACTCAAAAATCGCTCCGAGCTATCTTACAGTCGCCACTCACTAAACCTTTTAACGATAGACCTCGCAAACCCCTGCTACACAAGGGCAAACTTGCACCCACCTAATCAGTCTTTGACATCAATACGACACTCTCCACGTGATGAGTTTCCGGATATAAGTCGAACGCGCGCAAAGACTGAACGCTGTATCCAAGCTCTCTAAACGTGCCGACATCGCGAGCAAGACTAGTCGGATCGCAGGCAACGTACACAACAGCTCTTGCTCCAGACTTCGCAATCTGCTTACAAACTTGAGCTTTAGCACCAGCGCGCGGAGGATCCAACACAACAACATCTGGATGCGCAAATCGGCGCACAATTTTAGACGATTTACTCGCCTTAAACACCTGCGATTCAAGCGTTTGCGCAACATCCCCTTCAAGCGCTTCAACAATATCTCTGCTAAGCCCTGCGCGCCCAATGTTTCGCCTTGCGTTCTTTACAGCAATCGGCGCACCCTCAATACTAAGCACGCGCGCTGGCTCTGCAGAACCAAAAGTGCCAGTAGTACCAAGAGCACCCACAGCACTAGAAGAATCTCCTCCAACATTAGCCAAAGTCGCAAGCGGAATCGTAAACAAACCCGATCCAGAATACAAATCCCACAAAACCGTATTCTTAGTACGACCACCAAGCGCAGAACGAACTAATCCCAAAACGTAGTTCACCAAATGCTCTGGAGCTGCGCGATGAATCTGCCAAAAACCGCGGGCGTCAACATCGTAATCAAAAGTACGCATACGCGATGAATCTCCATCAACAGCAACGCGTACACGCTCACGCAACAATGCCGATCCTGCAACCAACTCATCATTTACTATAAGCGCATAATTTTCGCCAATCGCACTAAGAAGCGCAGCCTTATCATTAAAATCAAAACCATCAACTCGAGGCTCTGGAACAGCAAGACGAATTTGCGCATTTGGCGAGAAAGAACGATTCCACAAGTCCAAAGAATCCGCAACAGCCAAAACCGCGCGCGACGCAAGTGGCATAGTATCAATCGCAATGCGATCATGCGACTCGCGCTTACGCATAGACAATCGCCCTTCATCATCCGCAACCAACTCCATGCGCGTACGCCAATTAAACCCGTTAAGCTCCTCATCCCCCGGCATGCGCTCAACAGTAATATCGCTATCCGCAACATCCATATGCGCTAAACGCTGGAATTGATTGGCAATTACGGACGCCTTCCAACGAATCTGCCCAGGCAAAGAAACATGAATTAAATCCGCGCCACCAACTCCGCCACCCTGAGCCAAAGGACCAGCGAGCTTCCATTGCGTCTCTACACGATCAGCGCTAGGCTCCAAAACTTCCACAACTTCCCCAGTAAAAAAGTGCGCTTTTGCACGCATCGGCTCATCCATGCGCACAACAACCAGCTCACCAGGTAGCGCAAATCGCACGAATACAACGCGTCCGTCAAGATGACCTACGCATCTTCCTTGATCCGCATATCGCTCGATTCGCATCGTCACTTGCATAAACTACCCCTTAGTTTTGCGTTTTGTTAAGCCGATTCTCTAACGCTGATTTTTGTTAAGCTGATTTTACTTCACTTGAATTTACATCGTTTTGATCTTCGTCAATTTGATTTTCTTCACGATAATTTTCTTCGCGATTTTTATGATGAAGACGCATAAACGGCGTTGCAATAATCAAGTAAGAAACCCAAATTGCGAGCGCCCAGAATGGCAATCCCATAAGCAATCGAACTGTACCGAGCCAGACAACGTTATTCGCCAAATACAGCGGCACTTGCAAAACAAGCCTAAGCGCAAAAACACCAATCCACAATCCAGTAACATACATATACGCTCGCTTAAGCGGCTTATAATCAAGCCATTTGTGCAGCCACGAGCCAAAATTTTCCGTAGGCATTTTGCGAATCGATTCAATCACAAGCCCAAGCGCTGGCACGCGCACAATCAGAGAAATCGCAAGAAGCGCACCATACACAGCGTTTGTAATAAAGCCCATCATGTAGTAGTCGCGAGCTTGATGACTCGTCCACACCCAAATAAGGCAAATCCCTACAGAAACCAACCCACTTAGAGCACCCATAATCGACTGGCGTTGAATAAGTCTAGCTACAACTTGCAAAACTGCAAGAGCTGCAGACGCAATAACCGTTGTTTGTACGTTTCGCGTTACAACAAAGCAAATAACAAACAGCAAGCCTGGCAGCATGGATTCAATTACGCCTCGAACTCCTCCAAGGGAGTCAATAACAGAAAACGTGTTTCCTTCAGATCCAATAGAAGCCAAAGAGGCTAATCCTGAGCGTTTTTTGCCGCGCGAATCTTTTTCCAAGACAATATCCTTTGCTGCCTGACTTTTACTATCGACTCTTAACTATCGACTCTTAACTATCTGATTTCAGAAAACATTGGTCCACGAGTTAGCGTGGTTTTGACTTCTACTTGCTGATCTGCACCAAGTGGACCCTTTGGACGACCTAGATTTTCTTCAGAATCGTCAGAACCAGCAGAACCATCTTTACCTGCATTACTTGGAGCAACCAAATCGTGCATTGGAATCATATCTCTAGGAGCAAGTGGCTCTGTTCCGCGGTCTATAACAATATCACTAAACCACTTGTTAAGAAGCACAGTCTCTTCGCTTGTTTTTTGCGACTCTAAAGCAGCACTCCCAGAAAACACTCCGCGAAGCATCCAACGCGGACCATCCACACCAACAATTCTAGTTTCCACTGTCTTATCGTCAACCTTGACTGGAAGTATGAGTTCCTTGCCAAAAACTCCATTCGCTTCCCTAGCATTAGAGTTTCCCTTAAGCAAATCCGCACGAACTTCACTCCATATTCCTTCTGTTTTAGGAGCTGCAAATGCTTCAACCTCAATGCTAGAAGATTTATATGTAACAGTTATGCCAAGAACTTGACCAGTTTCACGCTGCTTTTTTACTCGCAACTCTATACCTTGTAAATATGGTATATATATGGAGCCGAAATCAACATAAGTACCTAAATTAGGTAGTTTCTCATCAGACATGTCCCATGGACCTCTAAGACTTCCGCGTCCTAAGTACGTGTCTGCATCATATCCGCCTGCAGTCAGATCGCTTAGAGCGGAATTTTGGGATTGAAATTCTGCAAGATTCTCAGCATCATCTTTGGCAGCTTTCGACTTGCGCTTGGATTTAAACCATCCCATGGCTCCTCTTTTCTAATGGATTCTTCTTAATAAGCTCTAATTGCCATTTTTCGATGAATACTTTACATATTTCTAATGGCTATTTTTACTCAACTTCACCAGCCTATCACAAGCAAAGCAAAATCACACATTATATTTTATGTTTAAAGCAGCATGGTCAGACCAGCGAGAATCGTAGCTTTGAGCACGATCAATCACGAATCCGCACGCAGTTTCTGCAATTTCAGGTGTTGCAAACTGATAGTCTAATCGCCATCCAACGTTATTATCAAAAGCTTTACCTCGTTGACTCCACCAAGTGTATGGTCCTTGAATATCGCCAGCAAGCATACGCATAACGTCCACAAATTCATACTCGTTAATCCAACGATCAATATAAGCGCGTTCCTCTGGCAAAAATCCAGCACTTTTCTCATTCGCTTTAGCGTTTTTAATGTCAAGAGGCGTGTGTGCAATATTAAAATCACCGCATAAAATCGCCTGATTTCCGCCACTTGCAGCAATATCTCTAAGCTCCCCTAATCGCTTTAACATAGTATCTAGAAAGCGGAATTTTTGCTGCATTTTCTGTGGATCATCAACGTTTCCAGCGTGAACATACACAGATGCAACAGTAATATCATACCCTTGCGGAGTATGTACGTCGGTTTCTACCCATCGCCCAGAATCAACGTCTTCACTTAAACCAGGCAAACCGTAACGCTGCTCTACAACTGGCAAAGTCGTTACAAGCGCCACACCAGCTCTACCTTTTATTTCACAAATCTGATTTGTAACAGAAAATCGCCTGTCATTTTGACCAGATTCACCACTTTTAGACGTATACAAATCCTTGATTTTACTCATAATCGGATCAATCGCATCTTGCGGAGCGCGAACCTCTTGCATACACCACACATCTGGCGTGTGATCTTGAACCCAATCGAGCATCCCCTTGCGCCAAGCCGCACGAATCCCATTCAAATTTGAAGTCGTAATTGTAATCATAAGTTCCACTCTAATATGCACACAACACAAAGTACGCAAAAATAAAGGTGCAGAAGTTTTGACTCCTACACCTTTATTTTAAATTTAAATTTATTTTAAATTTATAGTTTATAAGACACTAGTTTTAAGGCCCATAAACCAGCTTGCGACTAATCCAAGCCAAGTTCCAAATTTCCACCTGGAATTGCATCGAGAAGATCGCGAGTGTACTCCTTTTGAGGATGATCAAACACTTCGTCGGTTGTAGCATGCTCAACAAGTTTGCCATGTTGCATAACAACAACCTCGTCCGCAATCTGACGAACAACAGCCAAATCGTGAGTGATGAACAAGTAGCTTAATCCTCGCTCCGCTTGCAAATCGTTAAGCAAATGCAAAACCTGATCTTGCACAAGCACATCCAAAGCAGACACAGCTTCGTCGCAAACGATTACATCCGGATCCAATGCCATAGCACGCGCAATCGCAATGCGCTGACGCTGTCCGCCTGAAAGCTCGTTCGGGAAGCGAGTCATAACAGAAGCAGGCATACGAACCATGTCCAAAAGCTCGCGCACACGATTCTGTCTACTCTTTTTATCGCCAATCTTATGAATTCGCAAAGGCTCTTCAATAGAACGATAAATCGAATACATTGGGTCTAGCGAACCATAAGGATTTTGGAATACTGGCTGCACATGTCGACGGAAGTCAAGCAAATCAGCACCCTTGAAATCAGCAATATTCTTGCCTTCGTAAGTAACTGTTCCACTTGTTGGATTTAGAAGTCGCAAAACCATGTTTGCAACAGTAGACTTACCAGAACCAGACTCACCCACGATTGCCAACGTTGTTCCGCGCTTAATCGAGAACGAAACATCGTCAACAGCCTTGAAAAGCTCCTTCTTGCGCGGAAGCTTAAACTCTCGGGTTAAGTGATCGACTGTAATAATATGCTCGCTCTTTTCAAGAGCTTGCTCGCCTACTACGTGATGCTCAAGCAAATTATCCGCGTTACCACCATGCTCCTTAACGGAAATGATTCGTTGAGAAGCAAGACTTGGAGCGGCAGCAACAAGTCGCTTAGTATAAGGATGCTGAGGATGCTGCAAAACGTCCAAAGATGGACCAGATTCAACAACGCGACCCTTATACATAACAACAACGTGCTGTGCGCGAGCTGCAGCCAAACCTAAATCGTGAGTAATAAAGAGCACAGAAGTGCCGAGAGAATCAGTAAGCGTATGCAAATGGTCAAGAATACGCTTTTGCACAGTTACATCGAGTGCGGAAGTTGGCTCATCTGCAATAAGCAAATCTGGTCTGCAAGCCAAGCCGATAGCAATTAACGCGCGCTGACGCATACCGCCGGAAAACTCGTGTGGGAATTGGCGTGCACGCGTTGCTGCATCTGGCAAACCAGCTTCATCAAGCAAACCAGCAATACGGTCTTCAACACTTGCTCCAATAACATACTTTTTGGCGATTTCCCAAGCTTTGTCGTCGTCTACGCCATACTTGATTAAATCGTCGGCAACGCGCCAACGAGTTTCGGAACCTGGAACCCACTCTTTTTTGTAGTATTCCATAGCTTCATTAAACTTTTCGGCATTTGTTTGCTCACTAAGACCAACCTGCGCCAAAGCTTGCTTTGCAGCGTTCAATAATGCGCTCAGTTCTTTAGAGCCAAGGAAGATTTCATCTTCATTGCTTTTGACTTCTACAGCGTCTCCTGCTAAAGCTTCTGCAAGTGCGGAGCGCTTCTCATGACTAACGTCAACACCATTTGCAAGAAGAGCTTCTTTAACTTGAGTTCCAATTCGCCAAACAGGATTAAGGTTGCTCATAGGGTCTTGCGGAACCAATCCCATTGCTGTACCGCGCAAAGCCGCATAATCTTTAGGCTTTAGATTACTTATTTCTTGACCTTTAAGCTTAATAGAACCACCCGTAACGTGACCTGTTCCTGGAAGCAAGCCTAAAACCGCCATTGCAGAAGTTGACTTTCCAGAACCAGATTCACCCACGATTGCAACCCATTGACCTGGGTAAACGTTAAAGCTCGCATCGCGAACAGCGTGTACGGCTTTTTTAGAATCCGTTGTAAAGTCAACTTGAAGATTTTTAACTTCCAGCAAAGGACCCTGCTCGCGTTGCATTGCAAGGGTATCTACATTTTTACGTGTTGCTGTGTTCATAATCACTATTCCTCCACGCTAACTTACGCCTTACGGCTCTTTGGATCCAACGCATCTTTTACGGCGTCACCCATCATAATAAAGGCGAGAACAGTAATAGCGAGCGCAATAGACGGATAGAACAAAACTTCTGGATTTGTAGTAAGAACATTCCTAGCGGTAGAAATATCTACACCCCAGCTAACGGTCGTAGTCGGCAAACCAATACCAAGGAAGCTAAGTGTTGCTTCCAAAACAATGTAAGAACCAAGGGATGTTGTTCCTACAACAATGATTGGAGCCAGCGAGTTTGGAATAATATGACGGAAAAGATTACGCATTGGAGTTGAACCTAAAGCTGTAGAAGCCGTATTAAACTCAAGATTCTTGGATTCCATAACGGCACTTCTTGCGATTCGAGCAACGCCTACCCATCCAAAGAGAACCATAACAAACACGATTTTCCAAATCGACTTAGATGTGCGGAACATTTGCAAAACTACGATTGCACCCAACAGCATTGGTAGAGCCAGGAAGATATCGGTGATTCGGCTAAGAACCGCATCAATCCATCCGCCAAAGAATCCAGCCAAAGCTCCAATTAGCGAACCAACTAACACCACTAAAGCCGTTGCGAGCAAGCCAACGCTTAAAGATGTACGTGTTCCATATACAACTCGAGCGTAAATATCGCATCCTTGCATGTCGAATCCAAACGGATGTGCAGCAGAAGCTGGCTCAAGCGAATGCTCCAAAACACAGTAATTAGGATTGTGCTTTGTGAGAGCGCCTGGGAAGAGCGCAACAAAAATAATTGCAATAATCAAAATTGCAGAAACAATAAACAATGGATTTCTGCGCAAAGATCTCCAAGCATCAGCCCACATGCTTGTAGCTGGAGCAGATTCGTCTACAGAATCAACTTCTTGAAGAGGCGTATCGTCAAGAGGAGCAACATAGCGTTCCTGACCTGGCAATGTGTTGTAATTTGCATTATTTGTAATCAAATTATCTTCCATAATGTGCTCTCCTTACGCGTAGCGAATGCGCGGATCTAGAGCCGCGTACAACATGTCAACAAGAAGATTGCTGACTACAAATATCAACATAAGAAGCGTAACTATAGAAACAACAAGGTTTCCTTCTCCTTTTAGTATTCCCTGATACGTAAGGAATCCAACGCCATGAATGTTGAAGATTGTTTCCGAAATCATTGCGCCGCCCATAAGAGCGCCCAAATCTTGACCTAAGAATGTAACAACAGGAATAAGCGAGTTACGCAAAATGTGTCGAACAATAACGGAGCCTTCTTTTAAGCCCTTTGCGCGAGCCGTGCGCACGTAATCAAGCGATATGTTTGACGAAATTTCCGACCTTGTAAGTCGAATAATATACGCCATTGACACGGATCCAAGAACTATCGCAGGAAGAAGAAGATCATAGAATCCAGGATCATTGCTTGCTGTAACAGGCATAATATGCCACTTAACACCAAACACGTATTGTCCAATAAAGCCAGTAACAAATGTTGGCACAGAAATAAGAAGAAGTGATACAACCAGGATTACACTGTCGTACCACTTTCCTTTCTTTAAGCCAGAGATTATGCCGAAAGCTACGCCGAACAAGGCTTCGAAAGCAAACGCCATCAACGCAAGCTTAATGGTTACTGGGAATGCGCGGCCAATCTCGTCAATTACTGGCTGACCAGCAAAAGTATGACCAAAATCAAGAGTAAGCGCATTCTTTAAGAACAACAAATATTGAATAATAAATGGCTTATCCAAGTTATACTCGGCACGAATTTGCGCTTCTACAGCATGGTTAATTGGCTTATCGCCAAACATCGCTTTTACTGGATCTCCAGGCAAAGCAAACACCAAAGCGTATACCAACAATGTTGTGCCGAGAACCACAGGAATCATCTGCAAAACACGGCGCAGAACATATTTACCCATTGGTTTCTCCTTATATATTTACTTAAAAATTCGCATAGCACACACCCAACTTGTGGCTTGCATATTGATTTAACCCAACCTAAGTAAAAACACAAAGTGCTGCCTCGAACAGCGGATAGAATTTTGTAATTTTATTCGCCATTCGAAGGCAGCAGCACGTTTTTACATGCTATTAAATTATGGTTTATTTTTTAATAGCTACTTGATATTAATAGCTACTTGATTTTGATCTTTACTTGTGGAGCTTGTAGTAAAGTGGCATATTCTGCCAATCCATTACAAAGCCCTTCAAGCTTGGAACCATAACAGCCTTAGCGTTCGAGTAGAACAGTGGTACGTATGGAAGATCCTCAAGAAGAATCTCGTTAGCTTGCTGATAAAGCTTAGTTGCCTCAGCTTGCTTAGAAGAAGAAGCCTTCTTAAGCAAAGCATCGAACTTAGGATTCTTGTAATCAGCTTCGTTAGAACCATTGCCATCTGCAGCAACGGAAGCAAATTCCTGAGTCAAGTAGTTTTCTGGGCTTGGGTAATCTGGCATCCAGCCTGCACGCCATGCACCTTTAATCTGACGCTGTTCGCATGCGTTACGGAACTCTTGGAATGTTGGAACTGGAGTGGTTTCAGCATTAATTCCAAGATGATTCTTAAGGGAGTTTACAACTGCGTCGAACACAGACTTAGCGTTGCCATCGGCGTTGTAAGTAAAGGTAAGAGGACCATCATACTTAGAGATCTTGTCTGCCTTTGCCCAAAGTTCCTTAGCCTTTGCGGCATTAAACTTAAGGTTTTCATGTCCCTTAAGATCTGCCTTGTATCCTGGAGTCAAAGGAGAAGTGAACTCATTTGCAGGAGATGCAGTGTCGTTAAGAACCTTCTTGATGATGGTTTCGCGATCGATTGCCATAGAAACAGCTTGACGACGCAAGCGGCCTTCTTCGGTAGTTACATCGAAGTGGGGCAATTTTGCAGGAATACCGAACTGCTGGATTACGGAACCTGGACGGTTGTATGCCTTAACAGTGGTGTCCTTTTGGAAAGTCTTTGTTTCGGTATCTGGAATATTATCCGTCATATCAAGATTGCCAGACTGAACATCGCGGTAAGCAGCGGTGCCGTCGGTGTAAATCTTAAAGGTAACGCCGTCATTCTGAGCCTTGCGTGGGCCATCGTAATCTGGGTTCTTTACAACTTCGATCTGCTTGTTGTGATCCCAAGACTTAAACAAGTATGGTCCAGAAGAAACTGGCTTTTCGCCGTAAGCCTTTGGATTCTTGTAGAAGGACTCTGGAAGAGGGGCGAATGCAAGGTAACCAACCTTAACAGCAAACACAGAATCTGGCTGGTTCAAATCAACAGTAAAGGTGTACTTATCTACAACCTTTAAGCCAGAAAGCTGCTCGTCGCCCTTAGTATCATTCTTCTGCAAGTCTTCGTAGCCCTTAATGGTCTGGAAGAAGGAAGAGCACTTCTGAGCATTCTTAGCGTTTGCTACAAAGCTCCAAGCCTTAGTAAAGCTTTCTGCGGTGATTGGAGTGCCATCGCTGAACTTCTTATCTTTTTTAAGCTTAACAGTGTATTGGGTTGCATCGGCGTTTGGAGTTACGCTCTCGGCATCTTCGTTTACCGTGTTGCCCTTTTCATCAAAAGTGACCAACATGGAGTTGACCAATAGAGCAGGACGACCACCAGCATTTTCGTTAATGTTTCCAGGAACAAGCTCGTTCTGAGGCTCGGAGTTGTTCACAGTAATAACAACCTTGCCACCATTTGTTTGAGCGGTCTTCGAGGCAGAAGAACCGCATCCACCGAGCAGCATAGCAACCGAGCACGCAGCTGCGGCAAAAAGTAATGCCTTATTCTTCATATGTTTTCTCCTAACGTCGGGTATGGCAGGATTCAATTAAATATCACGAAAAAGTCTCATTACAAGCTTTACAGGCTTTTACAGGCTTAATAAATAAAATCCACCTAGTATTTATTGCCAGATGGATTCTTTGCAAAGCCAATAAGGAGGCCTCTTCGTTGATTAAAATTCAATCATACGGATTTTATTAAACAACGCAAGCTAAAAGTCTAAATGTAAAATTTACTGTTATTTTGTCTATAAATCATAAAAACAACTATTATAATAGAAAAATATTAGATTAAATCGTATTTTAGATGATATTTTGCCAAGTCTTTTACATTTGTATAGATATTACAAAAATGTAAATTTGCACTAGAAATATGTAACAATTATGTTAAACGATGCAAAATATGCAACAAGATGATTAAGTATTAATCAAAATAAAAGTGGTGTAAATTCGCACCCAAATGTACGATTCTACACCACTTAATAAATAAAATCAAATGAATATTGAAATTATTTTTAAAATATTTTTATTATATTTTCACCTATTGGTAAATACTACTTAGACTCGCTAGCCTGATGTTCAAGAGCAGCCGCCACTAAACCAGCAAACAGTGGATGAGGCTTAGTTGGTCGAGACTTAAACTCTGGATGAGCCTGAGTTGCCACATAGAATGGGTGAACTTCCTTTGGAAGCTCCACAAACTCAGTCAAATTACCATCTGGGCTTTGACCGCTAATACGCAAGCCGGCTTCACGCAAACGATCTTTATACGCCACGTTCACTTCATAACGGTGACGGTGACGCTCAGTAACATGCGTAGTACCGTAAAGCTCAGCAACAATAGAGCCTTCTTCAAGAAGAGCAGGATAAGAGCCGAGTCGCATTGTGTGACCCATATCTCCCTTACCGTCCACAATATCCTTCTGCTCTTCCATAGTTGCGATTACTGGATCGCCACAATCCTTCTCGAACTCAGTGGAATTAGCATCCTCAAGACCGAGAACGTGACGAGCGTACTCAATAACCATAGATTGCAAGCCAAGGCAAAGACCAAGCGTTGGCAAACCATGCTCGCGAGCGTAACGCAAAGCGCCAATCTTACCTTCAATACCGCGAATTCCGAAGCCGCCTGGAATAACCATGCCATCCATTTGGTCAAGAGCCGCCGCCGCACCTTCTTGAGTTTCGCACTTGTCGGCAGCAACCCAGCGCACGTTAACCTTAGCCCAGTTTGCAAAACCGCCAGCCTTAATAGCCTCAGTAACAGAAAGATATGCATCTGGCAAATCAATGTACTTGCCAACAATTGCAATGTTTAGCTCATGCTTTGGATGATGCACGCGCTCAAGCAAATCTTCCCACTCGTTCCAATCAACATCGTGGAATGGAAGCTCAAGCTCACGAACAACGTAAGCATCCAAGCCCTCGTTGAACAAAATCTTCGGCACATCGTAAATGCTTGGAGCGTCAACGCAGTTCACAACGCCTTCAGCGTCAACATCGCACATAAGCGAAATTTTGTCTTTAATGCCTTGATTAAGCGGACGATCCGAACGCAAAACAAGCGCGTCTGGAGAAATACCAAGAGAGCGGAGCATCATCACAGAATGCTGAGTTGGCTTAGTCTTTAATTCGTGAGCTGCGGCTATATAAGGCACCAAAGAAACGTGCACAAACATGCAGTTTTCAGGACCTAAATCGCGACGAACTTCGCGAGCAGCCTCCAAAAATGGCTGGGACTCAATATCGCCAACAGTACCGCCGATTTCCGTAATAATCACGTCTACATCGTCGCTAGCCTGCGCGCGCATACGCGACTTAATTTCGCCAGTAATATGCGGAATAACCTGCACGCACTGACCCAAATATTCGCCAGCACGCTCCTTACGAAGCACAGACTGATAAATCTGACCAGTTGTAACATTCGCTTTTTGACTTAAGAAAACATCGAGGAATCGCTCGTAATGACCAATATCAAGATCTGTTTCTGCGCCGTCTTCTGTAACGTAAACCTCACCATGTTGGAATGGGTTCATTGTACCCGGGTCAACATTGATATAAGGATCGAGTTTTTGTTGTAAAACGTGAAGACCACGACTACGCAAAAGTCTGCCTAATGAAGATGCAGTAAGACCTTTTCCGAGGGACGAAACAACGCCACCAGTGACAAAAATATGCTTTGTAATATGCTCCTGAGAGTTACCATGTTTTCTTCTAACCATGGAACTCCATAGTATCTTCGAGCCTCGACTCGGAAGAATAATTGAAAAGTCAAATCAAAGTCAAATCAAATGAGCAACAGCCTCGAGCGCAAGCTTATATCCATACAGTCCCATGCCTGTAATAGTTCCAGTTGCAACAGGACTAATCACGCTTATTTTCCGGAAAGAATCGCGGGCAGAAGGATTAGAAATATGCACTTCCATTAGTGGCACTCCAGCATCTAAAACCATGTGCGCAGCATCCGCGAGCGCATAACTGTAGTGCGTAAAAGCAGCAGGATTCATAACTACTGGCGTATGAGTATCAGCAGCTTCGTGCATCCAATGAACCATTTGCGCTTCGTCGTCGCTTTGGTGAACTTCCACTTGTAAATTAAGCTCTTGTGCCCACTTTTTGCAAAGCGCGCACAACGTTTTAAAATCTTGACTGCCATAAACGTCTGGCTGACGAACGCCTAATCGCCCCAAATTTGGACCATTTACTACTAAAACTTTACGGATGTTTATAGTGTTTTCTGCATCTACCATTTTCTAACCTCTAATCTTATTAAACGCTTCGCGAATCGCCTCCAGCGGCGGATTATCTAAGTGAATCGGGTTTCCAATCCCGTCTAAAACAACAAATCGTAAGGTGTTGCCTCTAGCTTTTTTATCTTTATGCATCAAGTCAAGAACCTTAGCAAAAGCATCGTAATTATTGCCGCCGCCATTCCAAGATATTGGCAATCCAAGTGATTTTAAAAGCGAGCGATGATACTCAACGTCTTCTGGACTTAAATAGCCCAAAATTTGCGCAAGGCTCGCCGCAAAAACCATTCCAACAGCAACCGCGTTTCCATGACGCCAAGAAAAATGCTCGATTTGCTCAATCGCATGCCCTAAAGTATGCCCATAATTCAAAAACTCGCGCAAACCTTGTTCTTTTAAGTCGTTAGAAACGTGGTATGCCTTAACGCGCACGCTTTTTTCTATTAGATCGCAAACCATATTATTTAAATCTGCATCGTCTAAAATAGAAGGACCATCAACAGAGCGCAACTTGCTAGCATTTTGAGGATTTTCCAGAATTTTTAAGATGCTAGAATCGCCAATAAACCCTGATTTTGCAACTTCTCCAAGTCCTTCAACAAAAATATCGTTAGGAAGAGTAGAAAACGCGCAAGTATCTGCCAAAACGCCAACAGGAGTGTAAAAACTACCAACCAAATTCTTGCCAGCTGCAGTATTTACACCAGTTTTCCCTCCAGTCGAAGCGTCTACCATTGCAAGAAGCGAAGTCGGGCAATTTACGTAGCGGATTCCACGCATCCAAGTAGAAGCAACAAATCCAGCTAAATCCGTAGCTGCTCCACCACCCAAACCAACAATCGCATCTGAACGCGTAAAACCAGCGTTTGCAAGGCGCGACCACACAAAATCCGCAACCTTAACAGTTTTACCAGCCTCTGCGTCTGGAATAAGAATATCGAAAACATCGTAGCCAGATGCGCGCAAAATAGATCTTGCTTTATCGCTATGTCTTTGAACAGGCTGAGTGTGAATTAAAGCTACTCGAACAGGCTGTTTTCCAAGCATTTGAGGTAAAAGACTCATAGCGCCTGCGCCAATATGAACATCGTAATCTTCAATACCTTTACCATCTACATGAACGATTCGTTGCATAATCATATCTTTTACCTTTCTTGCGGCAGGTTTTGGCGTTAATCCGTAAACGCGAGCGTGTAAATTCGCCACTTTGCAAAACACAGGATCACGCTTATCAAACAAATCCATCCATCGTTTTGCGCCATCTTCGCCGCTTAACATAGGACGATTAGAATTCCAGCTTACGCGCTCAATTGCATCACTTGCATTTACTTGCAAATACACAACACGACCGCCTAGCTTTGTATATTTTCTTAAGACATCTTGCGTCTCCTTACGCATTGGAGCACCGCCACCTAGGGCGACTATTGGGGCGGATTGCTCAAAATCTGGGAAAATAGCATCTCTAACAATTTGAGTTTCAATATCTCTAAAAGACTCTTCGCCAAAATCCTTAAAATATTGAGCAATCGGCATATTGATTTTTTGCTCAATTAAATCGTCTGTATCTATAAAAGGAACATTCAAAATATGCGCTAATTCCTTGCCAACACGCGTTTTTCCAGCTGCAGGCATGCCGATTATAACGGCTAACGGCATTTGAGTTTGCGATACATCTTGCGAAATGTCTTTCAAAGAATCTCTAAGCGAATCTGGCAAGGAATCATGCAAAGAATCTTCTTCGCTCATCTCATATGCTCTTTCCAAGATTGAACGTAATTTATAGCATTTCTAGCGGTTTCTTCTAGCGAATCTCCACCAAACTTTTCTAACGCATACTTTGCAAGCGTTAATCGAACCATTGCCTCTGCAACTACTGAAGCGGCTGGGACAGCCGTAAAATCGGAGCGCTGATTAATTGCCTGCGCTGGCTGGCCAGTAAGCACATCTACCGTTCGCAAAGCGCGAGGAATGGACGGAATTGGCTTCATTGCAGCGCGCACGCGAATTATCTCACCATTTGACATTCCACCTTCAATGCCACCAGCACGATTACTAAGTCGCGTGATTTTGCCATCTTCTCCTATTACGATCTCGTCGTGAGCAACCGAGCCAGGGCGATTTGCTTCTTCAAAACCGTCTCCAATTTCCACGCCTTTAATAGCTTGGATTCCCATAAGCGCGCCTGCTAAAGCCGCATCCAAACGGCGATCCGACTCTACATACGTTCCAACTCCAGCAGGCATACCATAAGCAAGCACCTCCACTACGCCTCCAAGCGTATCCGCATTGGCTTTTGCTTCATCAATACGAGCAACCATGCGAGCTTCGGCATCTTTATCTAGAGTACGAACTGGCGACGCATCCAACGCATCAACATCGTCTGGAGTTGGTAGGGGTAAACTTTTGTTTATATATTCGCCGCCAATTCCAATAACATGCGCAACTGTTCGCACACCCAACGCTTGGTGCAAAAACGCATCAGCTACAGCGCCTAAAGCCACGCGGGAAGCCGTTTCCCTAGCGCTCGAACGCTCCAAAACCTCGCGAGCATCACTAAAACCATATTTACGCATGCCCGTTAAATCCGCATGCCCTGGGCGAGGCCTAGAAAGCGGCGCGTTACGACCTTCCACACTTAAATCATGGTCTAACGGGTCTGCGCTCATCACTTCCACCCACTTTGGCCACTCGCTATTTGCGATTTCGATTGCAATTGGAGACCCAAGAGTAACACCGTGGCGAACGCCTGTAAGCAAACGCACTTTGTCTTGCTCAAACTTCATTCGCGCTCCGCGACCATATCCAAGTCGTCTACGCGCAAGAGCAGAAACAATGTCTGCGCTAGTAATCTTAACTCCTGCTGGCACGCCTTCAATCATTGCCACCAGTGCTTCACCATGCGACTCCCCTGCCGTTTGCCATCTAAGCATGCCTTCTCCAATCGCGTTGTGCGTTATATTTATTGTTATACTTCTTGCACTTAATACTGTACTTTATTTTAAATCAATACTAGATTCTAAATTCTTTATTTTACTAACAACTAAGTATTGCTAATAATCTATGAAATAAATTGCAAAAAGCCTTTAACCACATTGAGTAAAATTTGTTGCATGCTTTCCTATTTAGCGTTGCGCGAGGGCTGGGTAATTCTTGTCTCACAACGCTCCGCCTATTACGTGTAGTCTAGAGTTGCGGTTGTTCCGATTTGGTTTTGATTTTGTTTTTGAGTTGAAGTTTGTTTGTAGTGGTTGATCATTTGGATTATTTGGTATCGGCTGCCGCTCTTATACTGTTCGACCAAGAATCACACAGCCCTCTTACATGCTTGAACAATTGCGTAGTTTTCATCACCGAGATTCTCGATTTTTTCTTGCTGCTTCAGCGAATCACCATTTCATGCTGAGGTTCGCTTCATTCGCTGCGAAAAATCTCGAATCTCTACCTAGCTTGGCGTATTTGTGTAATTACAAAAAACCGCAAAGCATAACGGCGATTATGGAAGATGCAGCTAATACGGGTACAAACGGGATTTTATTTTGTTCATTTTGCACAAGATGCCCGCGGAAAAATCGCAAGCAGACTTTAGAGCAGATTTTCCACACTAAAATCCAAATTAATCCAAATATTCCGATTGATGCAAACCAGTAGATTATGCAATCAAATCCAAATAGCGCCAAAGCTTGAGCGATCATAGAAGCGCACGTAACATCGCCAAATCCAAGTGCTCCGCGCACACAAAGTTTTTGCGTCAAAACGTAGATTGCAAAAACTGTTACTGCACAAAGCCATCCGCGCAAAAGAAAATTAACATTATGAAAAGTAATAAGCGAAAAAATAAGGTTTGCTGCAGATTGTGCAAAAGCAGCTAGTAGAACCCAAAGTCTAGGCACAATGCGGCTTGTTAAATCCGTCGCACACACTGCAATCATGCATATAAGCGTTGGTGTTGCAAATAAACAAGTAACAATAAACTGACTCATTTGATTATGCTAAATAAGCGAAAATTGCATTGCAACAAATTTCACTCAATGTGGTTAAAGGCTTGTGTGGTTATGCAGATTGCACCAAGTATGGTAGAGATTCGAGATTTTTCGCACTGAATGAGATGTATCGCTCGCGCGTTACAGCGCGCTCACGTCTTCGCCGCACGTAAAGTCCACTGGACTTTACGTTTGAGCGGCTCAGCGAATCGAAGTGCATTAGCACGCTACGCTCTAAGCGCTCATGCAAGTCGATTCGCAGTCCTCCGATGGTGATTCATCGAATGAAGAAGAAAAATCGAGAATCTCGGTGATTAAGTGGTACGCAATTGTTAAAGATATTCAGAAGGTTTGATGTATTTCTATACGAGCAATAAAAGAGGAGCGTAGCGACGGGACTTGCGAGGAGAGAAATACTCAAACCTCGCGCAACACTAGGTAAGGAAAATCGTTCGCACGCTCTAAGCGCGCGAACGTCTTCGCTTGCGTTGAAAGCACACTGTGCTTTCAACCTTAAGCAAGCTCAGCGCTCCGAATTACCTTCGCGCGCTACGCTTTAAGCGCGAAGGTAGGTCGTCGCGCTAGTTGGCGTTTTCGTTAGAACGCTTATACTCGTCGCGAATCTTCAAGAAATCATCGTAGTTATCCGCAAACTTAGTTTCGCCGGTCTTTAAGTTAGTGGTAACAAAATAAATCCATGATCCTTTTTCTGGATTAAGCGAAGCCAGAATAGCATTATCTCCAGGAATACTTATAGGAGTAGGCGGCAATCCTTTGCGAATCCTAGTGTTGTATGGATTACTTGCATCATCTAATTGTGCTTGCGTAAGGTTAATTGCCTTAATTCCAATACCGTAAGCAACCGTAGTGTCCATTCCCAAAGGCATGTCTTTAGCTAAACGGTTTAATATTACGCGCGAAACTTTACCATAGTATTCACGATTATTTACTTCCGCTTCCGCAATAGACGCAATTTTGAGAATATCTTGACGCAGTTTTCCTTTAGGAACTCCCAATGAATCAAGTTTCTGAATACGCTTATCTACCATTTTGGCAAGTATTTTAGTAGCAGATTTCATGGATTTTACGTTGTAAACTCCAGGCTCCAACCATCCTTCAAAACTTCCACCCGCTTCTGGCGGCAAAATCCCCGCTCCGTCTGTTTTTTGAATCGCGTTAAATTGAGCAATGTCTATTCCAGAGATTTGTGCAGCCTTACGAATAACGTCTGTTGATCGTTCTCCTGCTTTAACGTCTAAGAATCCGCCTGCTTTACTTTGATCTGAAAGAATATTTACAACATCAATTGAGTTCATGTGTTTTTTAAGCGCATAAATTCCTGGGTATAAAATCTTGTTGTTCGCAGCAACAATATTAGAAAAAGTAGATTGCGACTTTACAACTTGCGCTTTAACAAGATTGTTCCCAACTTCTACAGATCCTTGACCTGGCTCTATCGTAAACTCAACAAATCCGTCTCCAGGTCCTGGCCAATCGTCCATAATCGTAGACTGATTGTTAGTTTTTATGTAAACCGCAACCCTATATAAGCCATATCCAAGAACAAATAGTATTGCAAAAATTAGCGTAAGAATAAACGCTATTATACGTTTTCTCTTACTTTTACGTCGTTTTTGTGCTTTTAAATCTTTGCGCGATTTTGGAGGCACAGGTGGATTAGGAGTTTCGTGACTCCACTTAGCGTTTCGATCGAAAAAATCGTCGATATTCTCAGTCATTAAACGCTTCCTCCCGCTTGGACTGCTGGTTACTATTTCACAGTGACATTATTTCAGAATAACATTATTTCACAATATTGTCGTAGCTATTGTCTGCTTTAATTATTTTTGCAATCATTCTTATAATCGTCAATCGCAGATTGCAAAATTAACACTGCTGACTGCTGATCAACCATAGGACGATGCTTCCTAGTAGAAAAATCTGCATCTAACAGTTGTTTATGCGCCGTAACAGTTGTTAGTCTCTCATCTTTCCAAACAACTTCTGGAATAAAATCGAGAGACCAATCTCCATAATCAAAAAGCGACTTCATTCTTTTGACTAAATTAGTACCCCAACGACGCGCTTTTTTAGCAGATTTTCCTTCAGTTCCGTCTAATTGCAAAGGAAGACCTATTACAACACGACTAACACTATTATCTTCGATAATGTTTAAAACATCTTCAATCGCATTAAACGAATCACCATAGGATTGAACATTCCCAGCAGGATGAGCGAAAGTGAGCTCAGGGTCGGAAAGAGCTGTTCCGACCCTTGCATCACCTAAATCAATACCTAACCACACCATTTTTTGTGCCGCTTTTGGTAAAGATCGCATCGTTTTGTTTTAAGCGTGTAGCTACGCACTAGTCGAGCTTAGCCACTTCGCTCTTAACAGCCTCAAGCGCTTCGTCAATCTTAGAAGCGTCTGTGCCGCCGCCTTGAGCGAAGTCTGGCTTGCCGCCGCCACCGCCACCAAGCACCTTGGAAGCAGTACGAACAAGATCGCCAGCCTTAGCACCAAGACCACGTGCGGCATCGTTAGTCGCCACCGCCACCATTGGACGATCCTCCTCATTCACGCCACACAGCGCCACAATCACAGGAGCATCCTCACCTAAGCGAGAACGAACATCAAGTGTTGTTTTGCGCAATGCATCGAAGGAACCAAAGTTTCCAACATTCTTTACAGCAAGCTTAACCGTTGCGCCACTTTGTTTAGCCGCCTCAACCAATTCTGGAACAGCATCATTAAGCTGAGACTCATACACCGAAGAAAGCTTGCGGTCTGAATCCTTCATCTTGTTGAGCAAAGACTCCAAGCGCTCAGCTAACTCATCTGGGCGTGCATTAACCATGCCAGCAAGTTGCGCCACCAAAGCGTGCTCACGAGCACCATATTCATACGCCTCTTCGCCGCACAATGCATCAATACGGCGTACACCAGAGCCAATGGAAGATTCCGAAAGAATGGTTACCATACCAATCTTTCCGGTGCTCTTAGCGTGAGTACCACCGCAAAGCTCGCGGCTCCAACCGTCGCCAATCTCAACAACGCGCACAATATCGCCGTACTTTTCGCCGAACAAGTGCATTGCTCCAAGCTTGAAAGCGTCATCGATTGGCATTTCCTTTGGAACAACCTGCAAATCGTCACGAATACGCTCGTTTACGCGAGCTTCTACACGGAGCAGCGCATCTTTATCAACAGCCTTTGGCCACTGGAAGTCAAAGCGCAAGCGGTCTGGATCAACTACAGAACCGCGCTGAGTTGCCTGTGGACCAAGCTCTTCGCGCAAAGCTTTGTGAAGAGTGTGAGTAGCGGTGTGGCTTCGAGCCAAAGCAGCCCTGCGAACCTGGTCAATATTGGTGTTTACTGGAGCACCAACACTAAGAGTACCTTCAGTAAGTCGGCAGCTGTGAACAATCAAATCCTTGATTGGTCGCTGAACGTCGTCAACTTCCAAAATTGCGCCGTCGTCGGAAATAATCTCACCCTGATCAGCAATCTGACCACCGCGCTCAGCATAGAATGGCGTGCGATCAAGAATAACTTCAACGTTTGCAGGAGCGCTAACGCTTTTAACAGCACCCTTACCGGCTTCAACAATTGCTAAAACGTTTGAACGGCTGGAGAAGTCAGTGTAACCGAGGAAGTCGATTGGCTTTTCAAGCTCCTTCTTAATGTCGTCGTAAACGCTAACATCCACATTGTGACGCTTCTTCAAAGCATCCGCGCGAGCGCGACCTTTCTGCTCGCTCATAAGCTCGCGGAACTTAGCTTCATCAACCTTAACACCCTGCTCAGCAGCCATCTCAAGAGTCAACTCGATTGGGAAGCCGTAAGTATCGTGCAAAGTGAATGCGTCCGAGCCGCCAACAATAGGGTCATCCTTGTGTTCTTTCTTAGCTTTTTCAACAGCCAGGTCAAGAATAGTTGTGCCCTTTTCAAGAGTTCTGCGGAACGCGTCTTCTTCACCATATGCAGCTTCACTAACCTCGTGGAAAGTGTTGTTAAGTTCTGGGTAGCTTGGTTCCATTGCAGCCTTAGAAACTGGGAACAAGGTTGGAAGAACTGGGTCCTGAACGCCGAGCATGCGCATTGCGCGAACGGTTCTGCGAAGAAGACGACGAAGCACGTATCCGCGTCCAACGTTACTTGGGCGCACACCATCGCTCATAATCATCAAAGCGGAACGTACGTGATCTGCTACAACGCGGAAACGCACGTCAGCATCATTATTATCGCCGTACTTTACACCGCTAAGCTTTTCTGCAGCTTCAATAACTGGATAAACTTCGTCTGTTTCGTAAATATTTTCCTTACCCTGCATAAGGTAAGCCAAACGTTCCAAACCTGCGCCGGTATCGATATTCTTCTGGTCAAGCTCACCAACAATATGCAAATCAGTCTTAGACTTGACGTTATCTACCTGGAAGTTTTCGAAGACCAAATCCCAAATCTCAATGAAACGAGATTCGTCAGCAGCAGGACCGCCATCCTTACCGTATTTAGGACCGCGATCAACGTAGATTTCGGAGCATGGGCCGCCAGGACCAGGACCACCAGTGGTCCAGAAGTTATCTTCCATACCGAAAACTTGCATGTGCTCTGGGTCGAAGCCTTCGTTCTTCCAAATTGCGCGAGCTTCATCATCGTCGGTATAAGTAGTTACCCAGAGCTTTTCAGGGTCAAATCCGTATCCGCCCTTATCTTGCGGAGTTGTTAAAAGCTCCCAAGCGTAGTGAATCGCTTCTTCCTTAAAATAATCACCAAACGAGAAGTTACCAACCATCTGGAAGAACGTGCCGTGACGAGTAGTCTTGCCGACTTCGTCAATATCAAGAGTACGCACGCACTTCTGGTTAGACGTCATTCTGCGAGAAGGAGGCGTTTGCTCTCCCAAAAGATAAGGTATGAATGGAACCATGCCTGCAATCGTGAAAAGCGTCGTTGGATTTGGTGAAATCAGCGATGCTGAAGGCACGACCATATGACCATGATTACCAAAGTAGTCAAGATAACGCTTTGCAATTTCTGCTGTGCGCATAGGTACGAACTCCTTGTGTTATATTAAAACGCCATGCAACAGGGCGGCACAAAAGAATATCATACCATCATGCTTTAAGGCGCGAGTCGCAGAATGATTAATCTGCAAGACCAATTTTCGATTATAAAACTTTACTTATAAAAACTTTAGTTATAAAAAACTTTCAAGACTTATTAGCAAGCTTATTTTATTTAGCATACTTATTAGCATACTTAGAATTAAGCTGCGACTCGTGAGTTTTTCTGCTGGAATTAAAATCCTTAAATAAAGACAAAATCGTGGTTAAAGTAAGATTCTTCGGATCTTTATCAAAGAAAAAATCTCCAACACTTTCTGGGAATTTTCCTTTAATATAAGCGCGAGCCTTAGTAACAGACATCACGCCTATTACTATTCCTACGCAAAGCCAGAATAAACGCTTAAACATCACTCCCCCTTAGACTCACTCGACTCACCAGAATTAGCTGCGTGGCGTGCAGAAGATTCTGAAAAATCCGTTGGAACTGTAGGCTTATTGAAGAATGCGTTAATAGTGTCCTTAAGAGCATATCCAGCTGCAGCAATCTTAATAATAGGTTTTCCAAGAAAAGCACCATACAAATCTGTAAGAGCACCAACATTAGTCGCAGTGGTGCGAGCAGCATCCGTAACAGCATTAACATCTTCTAAGGTTTTGTTTACTTGCTTTACTGTAGTAACAGACTCATCAATAGCAGGCAAAGCATGTTCACCTGATTCCTTAACGGTTTGAGCAATCTGATTAAACATCTTACCCAACCTAATCAGAGGATAAATCATAAAACCAGAAAGAACCGCAAACGAAATCGCGGCAATCAGAGCAGCTATGTCTCCAACGCTCATCGTAACCTCTTTCCTGCTGTTTTTACGCGCGACTAACCCACGCAATGTATTTAAAAGATTAACGAAGAGTCAAGACTCTTCGAGTAAACCACTAACACATATCTTTCTTAATATATCAACCCTAATATATCAATATATAAAAGTGGATTTACAGTACGCTCTACTCGTTGTAACCCTTAATAGTTATAGCCTGATCAAGTGGCTTAGAAGTGTCAAAATCTAAACGAGTCACACTACCATTTTGCGGACGCTCGCTCAAATCGTAGCCAGCAGGCGCAAAACGATGCATAAGACTTAAAAGCGTGTTTCCGTGTGAGATTTGCAAAACACTATCTCCATCTTTTAACACTGGATTGCTGGCGATTATTTTAAAACCGCCCTCAACACGCTTCCAATACTCAATATCCGACTCAGCATCGTGGAATGGATCCGCCTCTTTGAGCATATCTCGGGTAGCCGAAAGCCCAAACTTTTCAACGATTTCATTATATGTTTTTGCTCCGTGAGGAGCACCTGCTGCCCACCAAGCCATATTCATGTCTTGTCCTTCAAAATATCCGTAGCATTGCTCACGAAAATGCATATCGCTTATGAGTTGTGGTCGAGCATGAGTGTGTTTTTCGTTTTCGCTTAAAATACGCTCAGCAGTGATTTGAGCACGAGTTGTATCTGAACAATATGCTGCAGCAAAAATGACATTAGCTAATTTTTCTGCTGCACGATCTGCGTCTGCAAGTCCTTTATCGGTAAGAGGAGAATTTGACCAACCTTGAAGACGATTGTAGCAATTAAACATGGTTTGACCATGACGAACTAAATAAAGATGCAGCAACATAACTTAATCATCTCACTTTTAATAAATTGTTCTACACAATGTTTTATGCAATGCTTTAAACAATGCTTCACACAAATTGACTTTGTTATTTGTTTAATCAGACTAATACAGGTAAGACTAATCCAAATCAACATCGCCTAATTCTTGGAATCTACTTGCAATCAGCTCTGGCGTTGTATCAGAAATCCAAGATGCCATCCCAGCTTCCGACCCAGCCAAATACTTGATTTTGTTAGCATCTCGCATAAACGAGAAGAATTGTAAATTAAGACGATAATGCGCACGACGAGAATCATGCACAGGAGCCTGATGCCATGCTGCAACATAAGGCAAATCAACAAATTCGCTAGAATTTGCAGCACTCATACCAGAAGATAAGTCGAAAGCAGCCGAACCTGCAAACGATTTAGTACTAGAGTCGCCATTAAAACCAAAGAACTTATTAGCACGTCTAAGAAGTGTTATATAAATTTGTGCCAAATCCCAACGCTCTTGGTCGTCAAGCTGATCCAAAGTAAGAACATCACGAACAGGAGCAACATGCACTTCTAGAGGCCAACGCGCTGCTGCTGGCACATACGCAACCCAACTATGATTATGCATAATCACACGCTTTTTAGCCTCAATCTCCGAATTCATCAAATCCTTAAGAAGATTACTGCCAGTGCGCTCAAAATAAGCCTCTGTGTGGCGCAACTCCTGCTCCAACCTAGGAGCAATAAACGGATAAGCATAAATCTGACCGTGAGGATGATTCAAAGTCACACCAATTTGGCTGCCGTGATTTTCAAAAGGATAAATCTGCTTAATGCCATCAATTTGGCTAATTTCCGCGGTTCTAAACGCCCAAGCTTCAACAATCGTGCGCATTCGCAAAACAGAAAGATTAGCTGGAAGCATGTTTTCGTTGGAACTAAAGCAAATCACCTCACAACGACCAGCTGCAGGAGCCTGCTTCCACAGCGGATTGCCATCAACGTAGGTTGTTGTGTTTGGCACTCCTGCAACCTGAGCCATAGCTGGATAACGGTTTTCAAAAACAACAACGTCGTAGTCTTCGTCTGGAATTTCACCATCTTGATACTCAGATTCTGGCTTTCTACCAGCGAATGGGTCGATTCTTGATTGCTGATTACTATCACTATTTAAGCTATCGCTATTTGAACTCTCTCTAAGAATGGGGGCTGGTCGTTTTGCCCACAGCCTAGACATAGGAATCCAGTCTCCTGTAAGCGGATCCTGACGCATTTGCGGAACTTCTCTAGGAACCTCATTACCTTCGCTATCAAAATGAGATGTAAAGCGATACGCCAACTTTCTAGGGTCAATCAGCTCCCTTGTTTTGTGTCCGCTAACATATTCTGGGTTGTCGTCGATGTAGAAAAAGTCGCGACCGTCGGAAAGCTTTGTTACCGTAATACGAATATGCTCACGCGCGTAAGTTCCTGGGCGATACAACTTATACGGATACTCTCCACCGAAATCTCGAATAGGAGTTTGAACAGTCGGAATTTGTTGCGTTTGGTAGAAGGCATTATCGCCTAGCGAAGAGCGCATTGGCGACTGTAATCCTTGGTATGATTCCGAATGCATAGTAGATTGCGCAGACTGCACGTTTTCAGCTGCCTCTTCTTCTGCTTGAGCTACAAGACTACTCAGCGAAGAATCTCCAACACCCGTGCTGGTTATTTTGTTAATAACCGAGTCGTTTGCGCCTCCAGCCTTGTTCCTAGCGCGAATTGCATTAATGTCTATTGCATCAAAAGCATCTGTGTCTTCCAAGCTTTTTTCAACTTGACGCTCATCTGCCTTCTTATGCGTAGTGCCATCTTCGTCAATCTCAAATCCTGCTGCAGCGCCACCTTCAAATCCACCGCCAGGACCAGCGAAACCAGCTGTTGTTGGAATATTGTGAAGTCCTGCAACTTTTTTAGGCTTTTCCACAAAATCATCCCCTTCAAAAATGTTATTGTTTATCACGTCTTTTGCGTCTCTTACATCTTCTGCATCTTCTGCATACTGTGCGTTGTGCGCATTCATATATTGCTGTGCTTCTTGCACCGCTTGCGCATCTTCTTCATTGCTAATTTGAGACATCTTTGACTCCATCGTCTCTTTATTCTTCTTTATCTTCTTTTATTTTCGTATAACTTCTTATTCTTGTATCTTCTTACTTACAACGCTTAATAGACGCTTAGTTATCTATTATATATTTTCTGATTCAACACTCGCAGAATGTTATATTTTGTAATATAACGAATATTATTGTGAATAATTATATGTGATTTTGTTTTTTTATTAAACTGTTTTGTTACAAAATGTGCGGTTGCTGGCGACTAATCCCAAACAAAAGTTAATACATCACAACATATCACTATCTTTTAGCATAATCACCATGTTTTAGCATAATTAGACTACTTTTATGCAAACGCACTGCATAAAGCGGAAAAGTCATTCGCGCGGTCTAAGCGATACGCAATTGTTCAAGCACGTAAGAGGGCTGGGTGATTCTTGGTCGAACAGTATAAGAGCGGCAGCCGATACCAAATAATCCAAATGATCAACCACTACAAACAAACTTCAACCAAAAAACAAAATCAAAACCAAATCGGAACAACCGCAACAACAACCAACACACAAGAGGCAGAGCGTTGTGAGACAAGAATTAGCCAGCCCTCGCGCAACAGTAAATACTCAAACCTCGCACAATACCAAGTAAGCGGAAATATCGCGTGCTGTATAAAACGCATTGACCCCCACTATGCAATGCACAGCAGGGGTCAAGCGGTATGTCCTTAAGAATGAAATCCAGAATTTAGCGAGCGTAGTACTCGACGACGTACTGGATGTTGACTTCAACTGGAATCTGATCGACTTCCGGCTTACGAGTCAAAGTAGCCTTCAAAGAGGCAAGATTCACATCGAGGTAACCAGGAACTGCTGGCAAAACGTCACGATGAACGCCTTCAGCAGCCATCTGGAATGGCACCATTGTCTGGCTCTTAGCGCGAACCTGAATGGTCTGGCCTGGCTTAACACGGTAGGATGGGCGATCAACAAGATTGCCATCTACCAAAATGTGACGATGCACAACAAACTGGCGAGCCTGAGCGGTTGTGCGAGCAAAGCCTGCGCGCAAAACTAAAGCGTCAAGACGGGTTTCCAAATCGGTGAGCATTGCGTCACCAGTCTGACCTGCAGTGTGCGTACCCTTTTCGTAAGCTGCACGAAGCTGCTTCTCGGAAAGACCGTACTGAGCGCGAAGACGCTGCTTCTCGCGAAGACGTACTGCGTAATCGGACTCGGTACGACGACGAGTGCGGCCGTGCTCACCTGGAGCATATGGACGCTTCTCGAAAATACGCTGAGCCTTTGGGGTCAAAGCGATGCCGAGGGCGCGAGAAAGACGCACCTGACGGCGAGAACGCTGAATATTAGTCATTACTAATCCTTTATTCTGTCGTTATCTGAACGGAACGTGAACCAAACATTTACGATTGTTCACGCTGAGCCGGCCTCTCCAGTGCTTCTTCGTGCTAACACACGAACGCGAAAGCATTAAAACGCTGAAATAACGCCATAATTCTTGCGCGCCGACCCACTGATGGGCTAAGGCTCCAGATAATGCCTACGAAAAATAGGCATCGTTCCTTATACTACTCCGCGCCGTAGATACTCGCGCTCACATCAACGTCATCTTTTGCACGCATATTACACCAAGCTAGGTGAAGATTCGAGGTTTTTCGCCGTGAACGAGGTGAGCCTCAGCGCCGAAGGTGGTGACTCGCCGAGAGAGCAAGAAAAATCGAGAATCTCGGTGATAAAAACCACGCAATTGTTCAAGCATGTAAGAGGGCTGGGTGATTCTTGGTCGAACAGTATAAGAGCGGCAGCCGATACCAAATAATCCAATGATCAACCACTACAAACAAACATCAACCTAAAAACAAAATCAAAGACAAAACGGAACAACCGCAACAACAACCAACACGTAAGAGGCGGAGCGTTGTGAGACAAGAAACACCCAGCCCTCAGCAACTCTAAATAGGAAAACCGCGCAACAAAGCTCAGTCACAGAGTGCACGAAGTATGCCAGAGTCCATTGTGTAAACACTGTTAGCGCTTGCAGCAACCGATTCATCGTGAGTAACGACTAAAACAGCCGCGCCAGAATCCGCACAATCGCGCAGCAGAGACACCACAGTTTGAGTGTTTTGCGAATCCAAATCACCCGTAGGCTCATCCAACAGCAGTAAACGCGGGTTGTTAATCAAAGCGCGCGCAATCATAACGCGTCTCATTTCTCCGCCAGAAAGCTCACGTGGATAACAATGCGCAAGATCGTCCACATTAAGTCGCTTAAGCAAATCCATAGCGAAGGAAGTCACATTCGCACAATCTTCTGGCTCAAGTTTTTCCGTAAAATCGCCTATTCGCTTAGAAGAAGCATCAAAAATCTTAACAGGCAAAATAACGTTATTTATCACATTCAAATTAGCAAGCAGCGTCTGCGATTGCGTAACAAAACCAATGCTTTTTGCGCGAATCGCAGAAATTTGCTCGTCGCTTATAGAAGGCAGTGAAATATTGCATCCAAAAATCGTAACGTTTCCACGCGTCGGCTTTAAAAGACCTGCAATCATGTTTAAAAGAGTAGATTTTCCATTGCCAGACTTGCCCACAATCGCAACAAAGTCGCCAGCTTTAAGCGAAAAATTAACATTGTCTACAGCAATAAACTTCCTATTTTTGCGTTTAAATTCGCGAGTGACATTTTTAAGATTTACTACTAAATCGTTACTAACAACTTTATTCGCCATTTTATTCGCCATCTCTTAAAGTCAAATACGCTTCCCTGCTTGCGATTCGCCCCACAATAATCGCAGAAGTTACCAAAACACTAGCGAGCGAAAACGCTACGGAAACTACCGCAAGCGAGCACACAAACCAAACATTCGACTCCAAGTACGGCAGTTGCAACTGTTGAGAAATAACAACATTATATGGGAACAAAATAAGCGAAGCAAAAGCAACGCCAATCACGCCTCCGCCAAAACCAATCGCAGACGATTCACGCGCAACCATCTTTAGAAGCATGCGCCTATTTGCACCAAGAATCCTCAATGAAGCAAATTCCCTCTTGCGCTCCGATGTAGAAGACGCAAAAACGCACACAAGAATCAACACACCCACAAGCCAAAACGCAAGAATGCCAAGAAAAATCGCCTTATTTAGCACCTCTAAGCTCTTTTTAGTCTGCTCGGTAATTCCGCTTGGAAAGACAACTCCAAGGCTTTTAATTCCGCTAGTTTTACGAATATTTTCCGCAACTTTTTGAGCGCTAAAACCCTTTCTCACTTTTACAAGAACAGCGCTAACTGCCTTGCGTGCGTATTTTGCAGGAATCGCAGTGTGCCCAACTTTAGAAGAATATTTAATAACCGCTGGAATCGTATCTCTGTTTACAAACACTGAATTGTCTAGGCTAGTGCCCGTTTTAGCAAGTTGCGCAACAATCGGCCATTCGTGCCCATACAAGCGAACCGTGTTTTTGTAAGACACAAGCACGTTTGCGCCTGCAATCATCTGCCCTTTTTTAAGCTCGCTTTTGTGTTGCGAATAAATCCATGGCGCGATTACAAAGTCACTCGTAGGGTCAAAACCTATGATTTGCAACTTTTCTGCGCAGCATCCAGCAGATAGAGAAGATATGTAAGTTTGTACGCTTGCTTTTTCAACGCCTTTTGATTTTCGCACAAAATCCTCAATATTGTTCGTAAAGTAAAACGTGCTCGATCCGCCATTAGTTAGCAACGCTTCCGCACGATTGTAAGTGTTTTGCGGAATAACCATAATATCCGCGCCAAGGCGAGCGCGCATACTACTTAAACCATTAGAAAGATTAAGGGAGATTAGCGAGCCGCCAAAAAACACTGCAGCTAAGCACGCGGAAACCACAATTAACGCGGCGGTTCTAAGCGGCTTTTGCTTTAGGTTTTCTAGCGGCAATCGCTTTAATGTAATAGTGTGCATAGTAAATTACTTAGATGCGCACTAGCAAGCAGATTTAGTGTCAAGATACACGCTAACGGATGCAAACACCAACGCTAGTACAGATAGCACAATCAACGTTGGACGCATAACAGATGCGCAATGCATCATTGGACTTTTGCAAACACCAATAAGGAATGTTGTAGTAGCGATCATAAACAGAGAGTTAACGATTACAGCAATATTTAAGCCAGCACGAACGTGTTCTTTAACAAATAGCGCAATAATGCCTAGAATTGCAATAACTACGCCAATTCCAATAGCCACGCGGCTGGTGTAGTAGCATGCCATAGGTTGCATCATCATAGGCATTTTTTGCATTTTATGCATGCCTCCTGTTGAGCATGGTTTTGCAAATGTCAATGGCGCTATAGCAATAAGAATTCCAAAAATAATTGCATGAAGCGATGCGAATAATTTGTTTTTCATAATAAATACCTCATTAAATCTAGTTATTATTTTTTAGTGTTGCTTTTTGTTTAATGCAACACGCTTTACGGCACTCACGTTTGCAAGCGCCACGCCTTTTAAAATCTCTTTATAAATACAATCGCAATGTTTAAGAGCTTAATCGACTTACTCTTGAGTCACGAATCTTACACATTTGCGGTTTCGTTTACTTCTATATTTTTCCTACTTTTATATTTTTTCGTATAGCTTAGTAGAAAACAAGTCTTGAATATTTTGTTTTAGTGTATATAATCGCGCACTAGTTATAACAATATTACAATTAACAATTTAAAGTAATCTTCAATAGGATTCCATTATTTTAAGTGCAACATTTATAAAACGAAAAATTTTACAATTTTACAATTTCTCAATTGGTGCAACTCTTAACATGAGTCTTTTTACACCATCCGAACCAAAGTCAACTGTAATAATTGAGTTTCTTCCCTTGTCTTGCGTTTTAAGAACAGTTCCAAGACCGTAAGTGTCGTGCGAAATTTTATCGCCTTCATGAAAATCGTTGATATTTAAGTGATTGTCCTTTTCTTGCAAACCCTGTTTTTTGTAAGACAACGATGATGAAGATGACTGCAAATTTGATGTGGATGATTGATGCTGGTATGATTCACTAGATTTTCTGGCGATACGCGTGGTGACTTTGCCAGATTTTGAACCATACGACTTGCCATATGAATTGCCATATGAATTAGAGCCATAAGACTTTGAGCCATACGACTTGCCATAATGCGATTTTCTGTAACTCGATCCGCCGTAAGTGGTGTACGAATCGTCGTCCCAACCACCATCGCTTCCAAAATCACTGTCAAAATCGCGGTCAAAATCACTGCCCGCTCCCCTAAGCCCAGCACGCATAACATCTGCTTCCTTGCGCTTCCAAGAAATCAAATCGGCAGGAATCTCGTCCAAAAACTGGCTTTGGATCATTTCCGCTGACTTGCCCCATTGCGATCTCTCAGCCGCCCAAGTGACGTACAAAATCTTCTTAGCGCGAGTTATGCCAACGTATGCAAGACGACGCTCCTCGCAAAGCTCCTTTTGATTGTCAACACAGCGCGAATGAGGAAAAGTGCCCTGCTCCATTCCAGTCAAAAACACAACAGGATATTCCAAACCTTTAGCCGTGTGAAGCGTCATAAGCGTAACTTTTCCAGTATCTTCGCCCTGGTCTGGAAGCTGATCCGAATCCGCAACCAAAGCCGTAGTCTCCAAAAAACCAGCAACATTAGCATCAGGCGTATTCTGCTCATACTCGGCTGCAACCGATTGTAATTGAGACAAGTTATCTACTCTAAATTCGTCTTGAGGGTCCTTAGACTCTCGCAAATCCTGCAACAATCCGCTTTCGTTAAGCACGTTCTCTACAACCTTAGAAGGCTTGGAATCGTTAGCTTTCATAAAGTCAATAAGCGAAGTCATAAGATCCCTAAAACTCTTGAGCGCATTAAAAGTTCGAGATGAAATACCAATTTGTTCTGCAATCTTATCTATTTGACTAAGAGCAGACCAAAAACTTATAGAATTTTCTTTTGCATAAGACGTAATCTGCGACTCAGCGCGCGCACCAAGACCACGCTTTGGAACGTTTAAAATGCGGCGCATATTGACATCGTCATCAGGGTTTGCGATCGATTGCAAGTAAGCAAGCGCATCTTTGACTTCGCGGCGCTCGTAGAACTTAGTTCCGCCAACAAGTTGATAAGGCAAGCCCGACTTAATAAGCGCATCTTCTAAGCTTCGAGATTGCGAATTTGCGCGATACATAATCGCAATATCTGAGTAGTTTACGCCATCTTCGCCTGCCAAACGCGCGATTTCTTGAGCAACCCAAGAAGCTTCACCTTGCGCATTATCTGCTACATAACCTACAATCGGCGAACCTTTGCCTAAAGATGTCCACAACTTTTTAGGCTTGCGATTAGTGTTGTTAGAAATCACAGCATTTGCAGCATCCAAAATGGTTTGCGTAGAGCGATAATTCTGCTCCAACATAATTGTTGTAGCGCTCGGAAAATCCTGCTCAAAGTCTTGAATATTGCGAATATCTGCACCGCGGAAAGCGTAAATTGACTGGTCGGAATCGCCAACAACCGTGATTGAAGATTGCGGAAGTTGAGTGGAATCTGGTGAAACTGATGAAACAGTGGAATCAGTGGAATAATCATCCACACCTGCATCATCCACACCTGCAAGCTCACGAATCAACACGTATTGCGCGTGATTGGTATCCTGATATTCGTCAACCAAAATGTAACGGAACTTTCGCTTGTAATACGCGCTAACTTGCGGATTTTGGCGCAAAAGCTTAACCGTTAACATAATCAAATCGTCAAAATCAACAGCATTCGAAACGCTAAGCCTATTTTGATACTCCGCGTAAACAGCAGCATAAAGCGCATCAGCATTGCCAGCAGCATTAAAGCTAGATGCACCAGATACAGACGCGCCTGGCTTATAATCTGGTGCGTAATTTTTAAGATTTTCCTGCCAAGTAACCAAATTATTTTTGAAATCAGATATCTTAGACAATAAAAGTTTAGGCGTAAACTTTTTAATATCGATGTTCAATTCGGATGCGATTATTTTGACAAGACGCTCGCAATCGGAAGAATCGTAGATAGAAAAACCTGATTTTAAGCCGATTGAATCGCCATGAGCGCGAAGAATTTTAACGCAAGCAGAATGGAAAGTGGAAACCCACATGCTATTTGCACTATTGCCTATTAAGCTCGCCAAGCGCTCGCGCATCTCCGCAGCCGCTTTATTTGTAAACGTGATTGCAAGAATTTGGCTCGGCCACGCCTTGCGATTAGCCAAAATCCACGCGATTCGGCGCGTAAGAACACGCGTTTTGCCGCTGCCTGCGCCAGCTCCGATTAAAAGCGCTGGGCCAGTGTATTGAACAGCCTTGGATTGCTGTGGATTTAAGCCTTCTAAAAGCGATTGTGGGTTGATTTCAGGAATGTTGGAAGATTGTGCGGATGTTTGAGCGTATTGGGCAGCGGCAGAAGATTGAGCTGTTTGGGAAGATTGTACGGAATTTGAATATTTTGCGGAAAAATCGCCAGCAACCGTAGAAGCAGAAACTTCGCTCGTCATGTCTTTATTAATAGGTGCATCGCTAATAGGAGCATTGCTAATAGAAGCATCGCTCTGCTCGTCGGCATCTTCTGGATTGCCAAACAAATCAAAATCGTAACCGTACTTGCTCAAAAGCCCCTCACTCCCGTGTTCCAAATCGCAAAAATTAAACTCTAACCAATTTTAACGAACGGCAGCCAAACACAAATCGTGCGTTTTGCACTGTACGCATTACACAACTTACGCACTTTGTAGCACATTTGACCCAAATCACGTACAAAAAGCGGAAAAACTGACGCACTTTGTAGCTCTAAACAACGTTTTGCATCGTTCGCGCGCTACGCTCTAAGCGAAAAGGTAGGTCTTGTCGCTCGCGCGTTACAGCGCGCTCACGTCTTCGCTTGCGTTGAAAGCACACTGTGCTTTCAACCTTGAGCAAGCTCAGCGCTCCGAATTACCTTTTCGCGCTACGCTTCTCAAGCGAAAAGGTAGGTCGTCGCGCAAGTGAGTCAAAGCTGGGGGTAAGCTATACAAATACACGCTACACACGCAAAATGCGGCGCAATTTGAAAGGAATAATCGTGCAAGAACTTGAAGAACGTATCCAAAAAGAAGGCATTGTTAAGCCAGGAAATGTTTTGAAAGTTGACGCATTCCTTAACCACCAGTGCGATTGCGCGCTTTTTGACGCAATGGGAGCTGCATGGGCGCAGCATTTTAAAAACACGCAAATCAACAAAATCCTAACAATCGAGTCTTCGGGAATCGGAATCGCGTGCGTTGCTGCGCGTCATTTTGGCAACGTTCCAGTGGTTTTTGCAAAGAAAGCGCAATCAATCAACTTGGATGGTGATCAATACGTGTCTACCGTATTCTCGTTCACAAAGCAACGCGAATTCCCTGTAATTGTGTCTAGAAAATATTTGAGCGCAGACGACCGCGTTTTAATTTTGGACGATTTTTTGGCTAATGGCAAAGCTTTGCAAGGGTTGATTGACATTTGCGATCACGCTGGAGCCACGGTTGCTGGCATTGGCATTGCGATTGAAAAAGGCTTCCAAGGCGGCGGAGATGCGTTGCGCGAAGCTGGATATGACTTGGATTCGCTGGCGATTGTGGAGTCGATGGATCCTAACGATGGGTCAATCACCTTCCGCCAATAGCCAAGTCAATATGATTGTGCGCAAATTGTGAAAAAATTAAACATAATTCTTCACAAATCGCAATTTTGCGTAAAAATACGATAAAGTAGTTCGGTTGGTGTTTGAAACCTATTACTCTAAATGTGCTAGCTTTCAACATGCAATTTTTAATAATTTTCAATAAGATAGCTTGATCAAGATAGCTTTAATCGGCTAGTTTTCAACTGATTGGCGGCTAAACGTATGAGTGATGTTGTGATTGTAAGCGCAGCGCGCACACCGATAGGAAAATTCGGAGGCGCGTTGAAATCGCTCACATCTGTTGAGTTAGGAACAATCGCAGCAAAAGCCGCAATCGAACGCGCAAAAATCAGTCCAAAATCTGTAGATCAAGCGATTTTTGGCAACGTACTTCAAGCAGGCAGCGGTCAAAACGTTGCGCGCCAAATCGCGCTTAGCTCGGGGCTTGACGAGTCAAGTTGCGCAATGACAATCAACGAAGTTTGCGGATCTGGTCTTAAAGCCATTCGCCTTGCGCAATCTGCGATTTGCATGGGAGATGCAAAAGTGGTAGTTGCTGGAGGCACGGAAAGCATGAGCAACGTGCCGTTTTACGCGCAGAACGTGCGATTTGGTGGCCTTCGCTACGGCAACAGCGCACTTGTTGATGGACTAAAAAAAGACGGACTTTGTGACGCTTTTACTGGCAAAGAAATGGGAGTTACTGCCGAAAACGTGGCCGCGAAGTTTGGCATAACGCGCAAGCAGCAAGACGCTTTTGCGCTAAAATCGCACCAGAAAGCCGTTTTCGCGCAAAATAACGGCGATTTTGACGCGGAGATTGCACCCGTGCAGCTTTTGGACGGAACTGTGATTAACAGAGACGAGCATCCGCGCGCCAACACTTCTATAGAGAAGCTTTCTAAGCTTAAAACGTTGTTTGAGGCGGATTTTGACAGGTGCGAAACTGGTGGAATGCGCGAGGCAGATGAAACTCGCGAGGCGTATTCTGGAGCAAAACACTCGCCTACTGTGACAGCCGGAAATGCAAGCGGCATCAACGACGGCTCAGCAGCACTCGTCTTAATGAGCAAAGACTACGCAATCGCGCACGGAATCGACTATTTGGCAGAAATCGTAGGATTCGCAGAAGGTGGAATCAGTCCAGACCTTATGGGCTACGCGCCAAAACACGTTATGGAACGCATGCTAAAAAACACGGGCTACACCGTTGAAAACATTGACCTTTTTGAGATTAACGAAGCGTTTGCCGCACAAAGCATAGCCGTGTGCCAGCAGCTGAACATTAACGAAAGCAAACTGAACATAAGAGGCGGCGCGATTGCGCTCGGGCATCCTTTGGGCGCTAGCGGAGCCAGGATTTTAACAACACTTCTTTACGCACTTAGAGACAATCACATGCAAAACGGTGTTGCAGCTCTGTGCGTGGGAGGCGGAATTGGAGTGAGCATGCAAGTTAGGATGCGAAAGTAGACGTGCACGATAGACGTGCGCGTGTTGCGACACGAGCGAAGTAAGTCGCAGAACGCATACGGAGTGTTGTGACACGCGCGGTTGCTGGCGGCGAATGTGGCGGTTACTGGCGACTTGAATAGCGTAAATAGCGTCAAAGCAACATTGCAAAAGTGAAAAACGCGAAAATAGCGTCAAAAAAAAAATGACGTCAAAAAAAAATGGAGAAACATGGCAGCTTTTCGAGAATTAAGCGTGGAACAGCGCATAAAAACGCTGGAATCAGAAGGCGCGCTTAGCGGCGATTACGCGCAACTTCTGCTCGCACAACTCGCTCAAAGCAGCGAAACAAACATTCCTGCAAGCGTTGCAAACAGCATGATCGAAAACCAAATCGGACGATTCAACCTGCCAGTAGGCGTTGTGCGCGGTCTAAAAGTAAACGGAGTTATGCAAAACGTGCTGATGGCTACAGAAGAGCCATCCGTAATCGCTGCCGCATGCAACGGTGCAAAAATCACATCAAAAAGCCTAGAAAACGGCGTTGTAGCACACAGCGCACATTACGTTACGCGCGCACAAATAGTTTTTGAAGACGCGGACGGAAGCGTAGCCAAAAAACTAGATAGCATAATGCGTAATGAGTCAAAACGCACGGCGATTAGTGAGGTTGCGCGCTCCGCACACCCATCAATATACCAACGCGGCGGCGGATTAGAATGCGCGCAGGCGGCGGCGTTAACAGGCTTCGCCAAGTTAACACTAGACATAAACGCGTGCGATGCAATGGGAGCAAACATTGCAAACACCATTGGCGAAGCTGTTAAAACCCAGCTGGAAAGCTGGGTTGGGCGCAAGGCGCTGGTGGCAATTCTTGCCAACTCCAGCCGCGCGGCAACAGTCGCCGAAGTGCGCATACCCGTAGAAGCGCTCGTGCCTAGCGCAAAAACAGCCGCGGCTGGAGATGCCGACGGCATGCGCCTTGCGCGCCGCATCGCCACCTTAAGCTCCCTGGCCGCCGTAGACGCGGAGCGCGCTGCAACCCACAACAAAGGAATCCTAAACGGAATAGTGGCTGCAGCACTCGTATCTGGCAACGACACGCGCGCATTACAAGCCGCCGCACACGAATGGGCAGCAAAATCTGGTCGTTACATGCCTCTTTCAACATGGGCCTTGCAAAATAGCGACCAAATCCTTTACGGTCGCATCGAAATCCCGTTGCAAATCGGCACAGTGGGCGGCGCAATCGCCTCGCTCCCAATGTCAAAAGTCGCGCTGCAAGTTGCTGAAGTCAATAACGCCAACGATTTCCGTAACGTTCTAGCAGCCGTAGGACTCGTGCAAAACCTGGCGGCCCTTCGCGCACTCGCAGGTCCTGGAATCCAGGCGGGTCATATGCGCCTTCAAGCCGCAAATATCGCTATAGCATCTGGGGCGCGCGGAGACGAAATTCAAAAAGTTGTGCACGCGCTTCTAAACGAAAATTCTTCCGATTTAAACACGAATTCTGCAAGGATGATTCTTGATAATTTGCGAAAAGACAAAAATACTTAGAGTTTAAAATGATAATTACACGTGTTACTCGGTTAACTGCGACTTTCTTCTGTTTGGGATAAGTCGCAAGCAACCGTGCCGTAAAATTTACACCACTAAAATCGTCCTTAAAAAAAAATCGCCTTAAAAAAAAAATAGGAAATCATGAGAAATACTTCAAAAAACACGCCAAAAGTCGGAATCGACCGCATAACTTTCGCAACCCCAAATTGCTATCTAAGCATGCGCGACCTTGCGATTGAGCGCGGAATAGACCCGAACAAATTCACAATCGGAATCGGTCAAAGCCAACAGGCAGTGCCACCAAACCACCAAGACATCGTAACACTTGGCGCTCAAGCTGCTCTGCCGCTTATGCAGTACATCGACAGCAACCGCCTCAAAATGGTGATCGTTGGCACAGAAAGCGGCGTCGACGCCAGCAAATCCAGCGCGCTTTATATTCACAAACTTCTAAACCTTAGCTCGTGGGTGCGCTGCGTGGAAGTAAAAGAAGCGTGTTATGGCGGAACTGCGGCGCTTATGATGGCTCGTGACTACGTTTTGACGCATCCTGGCGCGCAAGTTTTGGTGATTGCTGCAGACATTGCGCGCTACGGCGTTGGCACTCCTGGCGAGGTGACGCAAGGCGCTGGTGCTGTGGCGATGCTTGTAAGCGAGAATCCACACGTGTTGCAAATCAACGACGACAGCGTTGTAAAATCGGCGGAAATCCAGGATTTTTGGCGTCCCGTATATCAAAGCACGGCGTTGGCTCGCGGAAAGTTTTCAACCGAACAATACATTCGCATGTTCTGCGACGTGTGGCAGCGGTACAGTGCGGAAAACGCCTGCAATTTCAACGATTTTGAGGCGATTTGCTTCCATCTTCCATACACAAAAATGGGGCTTAAAGCGCTTCGAGCTGGGTTGGAGGAAAATTCTAGCGCGCCTATTACAAGCGATACGCGCGAACGTCTTCTTGCGCGATACCAAGACAGCACACAATATAGTCGCCGAATCGGTAATATTTACACTGGTTCACTCTATTTAGGATTAATTTCTTTACTTGATTACGATTATTTTAAGAATTTTGACGATTCTGCGGTTGATGGCGATAGTGAGGTTTCTTGCGACTTATCTTCCGCAACACACACAAACGAATCGCCGACATGCCTGTCTCCTTTACTCTCAGGTCAAAAAATCGGCTTGTTCTCCTACGGTTCTGGCGCTGTAGCAGAATTTTTTAGCGCAACACTTGTTCCAGACTGGCGTAGCGCGCTGTTTTCTAATCAGCACTTAAAGTCGCTAAATAATCGCACGCAATTAAGCGTTTCGCAATACGAGGAGATGTTTAACAGCGCAGCGCCTTATTCTCCGCAGGATTTTATAAGCAGCCAGAAGAATCGAAGTGACGCGCGATTCGTACTTGACTCCATCACATCTCAAGAGCATAACTATCGTTCTATCTAGTCTCTCCGCATTTTGTAGCTCAAAACCACGTCTCAAACAACAAAAAGCGGAGTTAATTGACGCACTTTGTTGTCAATATTTTGATATTGCGCGTTTCGTACAAATGTACTATAATCAAATTTTCAAGGGTTTATATAGTTGTATAGAGTTATACAGAGTCTTACAGAATTTTAGGAGGATTTATGGGAGATTTTGGAAATTTTAACGGCAATTATGCTGGCAATTTTGCGCAAAACCCAACAATTGTAGACGCGCAGGCTACTTATGTGCGCGAGCATGCTGAGCGCGTGAGCGTGCGTCGCGTTTACGCAGAGATGACCGTTGGCTTAATAGTTACAACGCTTGTGGCAATGTTTACACAAAGTACGGGTGCGCTTTACTCTTACTTGTATGCTACGGGTCGATTTGGATTCTTCGGCATTATTATTGCGCAAGTGGTGCTTGCTGTTGTTCTTGGAATGCGCGTTATGAAAATGAGCGTTTTTGCTGCGCGTGCGATGTTCTATGTATATGCTGCGCTTACTGGCTTTACGCTTAGTACGATTTTTACTGTGTTTAGTCTCGGCTCTATTGCAATGGTTTTGGCTTTAACTGCTGGATTCTTCCTGTGCCTTACAATGCTTGCGCTCACTACAAAAGTGAATATGCTTAAGGCTGGCCCGATTCTTATGGTGGCTTTGCTGGTGTTGTGCGTGAGTCAGGTAATTCTTATGTTTGTTGCTCCAAGTGCTGGAACAATGCGATTTATTGCTGCGATTGCAGTGCTGATTTTTGCAGGTCTTACGGCTTACGATGCACAGAAAACTCGTGCGATTTTTGAAGCGTATGCTGATCAGCCAGAAATGATTAAACGTATTTCGATTATTTGCGCGTTTAATCTTTATTTGGACTTCATCAACATGTTTGTGTACTTGCTGGAGTTGCTGGGAAATAGGCGCGACTAGATACGAGTATGTGCGTTTTCCTAGGGATTATGGTAGGCTATTCGCTTGTGTGATTGATGCGCATATTGCGTAGCAATCACACATGGATGGGTGTCCGAGCGGTCTAAGGAGACGGTCTTGAAAACCGTTGTAGGGAAACCTACCGCGAGTTCGAATCTCGCCTCATCCGCGAACGGGGTTTCTAGCAATTTGCTAGAAACCCTTTTTTGTTCTTTCCATTTATAACAACAAAAAGCGGAAGATTTTCCCGTTTTTGTAGCTCTAATCAGCGTGTTGAGCAACAAAAAGCGTAGATGATTAATCGAGAATGTTGTAAATCACGCAACGGCCACAGGAACTCCCGCAGAAAGCAGCTTCTTCTTAAACTCAATCGGATTCAAGATATCGCAATAATCAAATCGCACAACCCTAACAACTCCGCAATCCATAAGACACCGCTCTCTATTGCGTTCCTTCCTAACTGCATCACGATTATATCTATATAAGTTATTTGTGCTGAAGTTGTTGACATTTTCAACACTTCCATCAAAATACTCAGTACGCAAGTCGCAAGCAACCGAGCGGCTATCAAGCAAAGTTCTATCTTCAATCAAATATTTATCAGTGCCATCAAACTCTCCAACAATAATTTTTCCGTTAACTTTCCACATAAAATCTGCGCGATATGGACTCTGTGGATAATTCGGGTTTGGAAACTCGTGCTGCAACTCTGGCTCCACAAAACCAAGCTCAAGCATTATCGCCCGCGCAAGTGACTCTCCGCCGTTTTCGCTCTTAGGGTTCGCATAGTTTACCAAAGTCTCCATTCGCGACAAAACATCAAATTCATCGGTGCCAAGAAAATTTGGATTGTTAATAGGAGAATAATTTACACCATAAAAATCCGCGTTTTTTGGATTCTGAACACTGTTCAAGAACTGCGGCGTATCGCTACAACAATCCATAGAGCCGTAAAATTTACGACAAACACGCAAAATTTTGTTAAGATCTTCACCTTTTCGAGCAGCAGAATCGAAAGTTGCTAGCGACTCGGAGAACGACCCCTTCCAAGCGCACACGTAGAGAACGTTGTAAATGCTGGCAACATGACTAATCGCAAGCTCTTCAGCAGTCGGAATATGCCCAAAAGTATGGCCAAATGACGACGCCGCCTCATTTTTATAGCTGTTTTTATTAAAATCATCAAGCCTTATGCCAGACTCATCCTCTATTATGTCTGAAAGTTTTAGTCGGTTATATTTATGTCTAAATGCACTTCGCACCGACTTTTTCTTGTCCAAAGCAGATTTTTTACAATTCGAAGCAAATTTTTCCGCATAACTAGACGACACATATATTTCGGTAAGCGAATGATGTATGTAAGGCAAGTGAACCACCTCCAGCCCCAAAAGCACAGCGGCAGTTTCGCCAGTAAAATTCCACTTTTTTATCTTTATCTTATTTGTAAGAGTGACTGCAATACGCTTGACTTTATCTTTGTACAGTAATCGATTCCAGTGATCGCGAATAGCGTAGAAGCCATTGTAAGGCTCAATCAGCTCTCCAGACTTAAGATATCGGCGCAGAATTGAGCGATCGTTGAAACGCGACGCCATTAGGCATGAATTATTTCGCTCCGACTCAAGTAAATTGTTCATGAGTCTGGCAGGGAGATTTGTATTTCTACAAGATTCCTCTGCACCATATGAGAAATTTTTGTTAGTAAACATAGACCGATAATAAGTGGCGGCGTTGCGCTTGTAAATAGATTTTTAGCAATGTGGTTAAAGGCTATAAACCGTTGAAAACCGCGCGTTTTGTAGCGATTCATGGCGTGTCGAGCAACAAAAAGCGTCAAGTTTTCCCGATTTTGTTGCTCAAAATGGCAAAATCAACAACAAAAAGCGGACGATTTTCCCGAGAATGTTGCTTAAAATGGTGTGTCGTGCTACAAAAAGCGGAGATAGCGCTCGCGCGCTCTAAGTGCGAAGGCAGGTCGTCGCGCATTAGTTGTTACGACTCAGGCGCATCCTCCACGCGCGGCGCACCATTAATATCGCGATGAATACCCTGCATTTGCGCCTCAATTGCCTGCAAATTCTGCGCGCACTCAAGCAGCGTCTTAGAATGCTCCGCCAACTTTGCGTCCGGCAAATCAGCCTTATAGCGCAACGCGTGCTCCAAACTCGCCCAATAATCCATTGCGATTGTACGGAATTGCACCTCCACCGGCGTGTAATGCGCACCCGACGACAAAAACACTGGCACAGCGTAAATCACATGCAAACTGCGGTACCCATTCGGCTTTGGGTTTTTAATATAATCCTTAACCTGCAAAACTTGAATATCCGTTTGCTTAGAAAGATATTGCGCAACCGCGTACACGTCGTCGCGATAGTTGCAAATCACGCGAATCCCAGCCACGTCGAACAGATTGTCGCGAATCGAACGCGTTGATATGCTTAGGTTTCTGCGGCGTAGCTTCTCAAAAATCGAGTGCACGGATTTTAGTCGCCGCTCCATGTGATGCACGGGATTGTGCGAAAATCGCACCTGAAACTCGCCGTCCAAAATCTCCAGCTTCGTGCTTATTTCGTACATCGCGCCTTCGTACACTTGCATCATGTTTACGAATTCGTCCATTTGATCGGGCGGAAGATGCGGCGTTTCGCTTTTTATAGGTGATTTTTGCGCGGACTTTTCGTCAGCGGTTGCTTGCGACTTTTCCGCGGTGGCGTCTGGCGCCCCACCATCTCCCGCTCCTTGCAAGCTGGCGTAAAGTTCGGCCAAATTTAAACGATTATGACGATCAAGTATCACGGTTCTTATTCTACTCGTAATTTTGTTATAAGTCTGATAATCGCCTGAGAATATGCGCGACGACCTGCCTTTTCGCTTAAAGCGTAGCGCGAAAAGGCAATTCGGAGCGCTGAGCCGCTCAAGGCAGAAGCACTGCTTCTGCGCGGCGAAGACGTGAGCGCGGCTAATCCGCGCGAACGATGTGACGCACTTTCTAGCTCTAAACAGCGTGTTGGACTACAAAATCGGGAAATAGCGCTAGCGCAGTTTAACCACGCCGCGCCCAACCCACAGTATGTGCTTGCCGCGAATATCCCACTTACGCCGCCTCTTACCAGCAACCACAGTGATCATCATGGCAAGAATCGCCGCCGAGAATATCATCGCAATAACAAACAACGTCATCCATAGCGGCCATTGCACATGGTCTTCTGGCGGCGCAACAGGGTCCGGCAGCACACGATACCCCGTAACCAGCAACCTATGCGAGTTCACACCATACGGCGTACAAGTAAGCAGCGTAGCTAAATCGCGCCCCTTCTCGCGCTGCAGCAAACTTATATCGTGCGGATCCACCACGTTTATACGAAACACCTTGTAACGCAAGGTCTCCCCTTGCACATCAAGATAAAAGTAGTCACCCTTTTTAAGGTCTGTTAGCGAATCAAACATGGTTGCGTTCGGCAAACCAGTGTGCGCGGTGATCACAGTATGCCGCCCCTTGCCACCCACTGGCAAATCCGTGCCATACAAGTGTCCAGCGCCTCGCGCCAACGTGTCTTCTTTTGTACCGTGGTAAATCGGCAGCTTTACGCCAATCTTCGGAATCTTTATAATGCCGATAATGCCCATCGGCTCCTCAAGCGTTTTAAGATAACGCTTGTATCCAGGCGTGTTAGTTATATCTTCCTGACCGTCGCCTCCGTACGGGTCGCGCGTGAGCATGTCTTTGCGCGTTGCGTTATAACGTTTCGCATCGCGAATGTGAGCGCGCCGCACGTCGCCAGCCTGATCGTGGTTGTACTTATCGTACGCTGTAGAAATCTCCTTCGAAACGTGATTGTTCCACAGCGTTGAGCACACAGGGTAGCTAAAGCACAAAATGCCTGCAAGAACCAGCGCAATCGGCTCTAAGATACGCATCAGTGTGCTTTTCTTTTTAGTTGTTTTTTTAGTTTTAAGTGTATTTTGGTTTATTTTTTTGTTTTGGCTTGAGATTGAGCGTGGAATTTGCTCTTCGGAAGCTTCCGACTTTTCCGCTAGCAAACCACTCGCACCAGCCACACTGCTCGTGCTATCCACACTGGAGGTACGCTTCGCCTTATTCTTAAACAATTTAGCAACAGCGCGCTCGCTCAACAAGCGGCACCAATTGCTAATATCGGCTAGCTTCATAACTCCTCCAAGCTCAAGCTATTTAATGAAAGATAATATTTGGTTTGATTTTGCTACAAACGCAGTGGGATTTTGCGCTTTTTGTTGCTCAAAACGGCAAAATTAACAACAAAATCGGGAAAAACTTACCGAAAATGTTGCTTAAAACCACAAAATCAACAACAAAAAGCGGAAAAACGACGGGTTTTGTTGCTTTAACAGTCCACATAGGATTGAGTCTAGGGTTTTTGCCCTAGACTCAATCGTTTATGATTTGCTAATCAACTGAGCAAATCACGCAGCCTGCTGCTCTTCTTCCTTCTTGCGATTCTTAAGGAATATAAACATACCAGAGCCAACGAGACCGAGGCCAATAAGCGCAAAGATAATCACGCCAGCAGCACCAGTCTTTGGAAGGGTGAACCAGAAGCCACCGTCCTTAGTTGGGACATCCTTGAAATCGTAGACGTATGCAGTTGCAGTCGCTTGATTAGCTGGAATAGTAACCTTTTCAACAGCTGGAGACAAAGCAAAATTATCTGGAGCCGCGGTCTCTACAACGTAGAATTCTTGGTTAACCTTTGCCTTGAAAGCAGTAGTCAAACCAGTTTCAGGCGTTCCAGTTGCAGCGTTCGTAAAGCCCTTAGTAGACTTGTTATCGCACTTGTCAGCGGAACGAGTAGAATCCGCTGCGCAAGCCTGTGCATCTGCTAATTTAGCGAAGATTGCAAACTTAGCTTTAGCAAGAGTCTTAGAAGTATCAGTTCCGTTAACCTTCTTAATCTGGAAGTCACGAAGAGTTACCTTAGACTTAGGATCTGGAGTTGGGTTATTAGGTTCTGGCTTAGGATTATCCTTATTATGACCCTGCTGGAAACCATACTTGTTAACAACATCGCCAGCAGAAACATCACTCTTAAGCGTGAACTTAAGCTTAACAGTTACTTTCACGTCATAGTTAGTTTTACGCTGGTTAGCAATCTCAGTAAGACCAGCATCATTAAACGTAATCTTTAAACGAGAATAGCCATTGTCGATGCCATTTGTACCAGTACCAGCCACTGGCTGTTCAACTGTATAGTATTTTTTAGATGCGTTATCTGTTGTGAGATTCTTAGTTCCAACCCAAACTTCAGTTACAGCATCAGTTTTGGCTTCATATGCATTGGTTGGCACATCATCCCAAACCGCATAGTCTTTGAAATCATCTTTCGTATAATTAGCTGCAGGAGTATTACTGGTCGTAATTGCAGAGGCTTTAATTTCGTATGGAACTTCATCCTTTGCACCAACCATGCCAGTGGTATCAACAGTCTTATCAATAGCATCTTTAGTGTATGCGTTCTTAGGATCAACACTTACATCATAAGTGTAAGTGTTATTCTTTTCAGTTGACTTACGAGTTATTTCTGGAACAGTCATGAAGAATGGGTTAGCAAGCTTTTCATAACCATCGTCAACACTTACTTCTTCAACCTTATACAAGCCGATACCAAGACCGTCGAACTCTGCAACACCGTTAGTAGTCGGTTTTTCGGTTGACTTAGTATCTAAAGTGATACTAGCTGTATCATTTGGAGTTGCATTAAGTGTTGGCACTTTAGCAGCAACTGCTAACCAATCCTCTTGTGATGTTAAATTAAGGTCTTTCTTCTGGTTGTCAGATCCAAGAATCTGAGTTACCTTGGTAATCTTAAACTTAGCGTTAACGTGGGTTTTCTTTATGTTATCGCCTTCATACTTCCACTTGTTAATGGTGATTTTACCAGTGCATTGCTTATTGTCCTGATCCCATGGTGCCTTAGAAGCATCGCAGGCAGTCTGAGCAGCCCAAGCGGAGCTGCCAGCAACCACGGCGCCAGCAACGCACAGCGTGCCAGCCATTGCAAGCGAAGCCACCGCGGCAACGCATTGTTTAGTGAACTTATTCACTTTCTTCTCCTTTATATCAGTGCCCTTTTGGGCAGGTTTTTGAGGAAAATACGGTTATTGTTTAATGTTTATTGTTTATTTTGTGTTGCGATATATAGGCAAGCCACAATCTGTAAGCAAGCCACGGTTCGTGATCGATCCACAATTTGCGAACGAGCCACAATTATTCATCGCGCTAATGTTTACGCGAATCGTAGTACGCAACAAGTTTTAGCGAGAATCGCACCGCAAGCTTGCAAGCCAGCGCTACTCTTTCGACTAGCTGACTAGCAGGATTGCGTGCAAATTTTTTCATCAGCATCGCCACCTTTCGCTACGTCGCCTTAAAGCGCGAAGCTTTTTGGCAGTTTTGCAGATAAAATCTTTAATCAGTGTCTTACGCAACAACGCATCAAGCATCGCGCGCCCCCACTTGGTTTGCTCAAGGAAGAACCCAGCTGCCATCACGCCGGTGCCAACCACGCACAGCACGCTCATCAGCATGTTCCAGTTCACGCAATCTTCCCCGCCTGTCTTCGGCAGCTTAAATTGTTCGACCACGTGTACTTTGAAGGATATGCGATCCCAGTCTCTAGATTGCGCTACGCCAGCAAGTTTTACATTCCACATATCGGTTGATGAATAACTACCATCATTCTGAGGAATACCATCTTTAACAGCTTGATTAAAAGCAGTAAGCGCATTATCTTTCAGTGCAAAAACAGAGCAAACATACGTTCCAGTCTCTTTTGGAGCACCTTCGATTTCTTCTTCCCTGCGAGCGGTTGAACTTTCCACGCTTCCTGCCTGAGTATTATTCGCATTCAGCATTCCATACAAAACATGGTCAGCAGAACAATTTCCATTTTCTCTACAATCTTTCTGCTGAGATTCGGTCGCAAAAGTCCATTCAGGAGTGTTTTCGCCATAATCATGACCCAAATGCATGTTCAATGTATCCTCAAGTCCGCGACTCCACTTATTCGTGTTGTCTTTTGAACACATCATACGTAGATGAATCTTGGTCTTATTTTTTACGCTCCAAGCTTGTACAAACGGATTTCTAATAAGACCAATGCCTTTCATAACAGTAAGATCATTACTACCATTAAGCACACTGTTAGTATCTTTAGATTTAGTTAGACTCATTCGCAAATCGTTACCGCTATAGCCCAAATCAGTTACTTTAACTGGAGCATACACAGGGTTCATAGTATTAGTTGCATTATCATCATGCTTAAACTGGTTATTGCCAGCATCTGGATCTTCTGATGTAGAACCATCTGGATAATGCACAACAACATGTGTCTTATAGTGGTCTTTTGGAGTAACAGTTACGTCTGGATGGAATGTAACATTACCATACCTAGAGCCTGCACCTATTCCAGTATCATTACCATTGTGATTAAGCGGATTGTTATTATCTCTAGGAGCATTACTATCCTTCTGACCATTCTTCCAGAATGACCAATCATATGCGTCTTCAGATGAAGATGCAGCACTACCGTCATCCTTCTTCAACTCAAACCACGTACCGTCAGGGAACGATACACTATCTGATATAGCTCCATACGCAAGCGACTTAGTATTTACATGCTTCCCAGTTGGCTTCTTATTCTTTGGCAAACCAGATTGTACTTCATCACCAGCTCGAACATTTACTTTATCATACACAGGATTGTAGTTGTGAGCTTGAGTGTGAATGTGGATTGGTATTGTGCGAGACTCATAATCGACACCTTTTTTAGCCTTAACAATGTTATTGCCACTGCCACTAATATTCCACTGGAAATCTTTTAAAGGATCAGTATTATTTTTACTTGCATCTTTGTTAAGTTTTTTTACTGCATTATCAAAGTTAGTAAGCAAATTATTAGTATCTTTACTGAACTGCTTCTCTTTAATCGCGTACACTACACACTCGTAGTCGCCAGTTTCCTTTGCAGTACCCTTAATCCATCCGCGAGTACGCTCGGTAGTTTTTTGCGAATTACCGTTAGAAATATAGTCGTCGTATAAATGCTTAACTTCACATTCATTGCTATTTTCTTCGCATTTCTTCTGCTTTTCAGGATCTTCAGTATGATCCCACTTTTCTACATTTTGCATAGTAATTCCAGCAATGCCACCAGATTGATAATGAGACTTAGTGCCATCTGGATTATTCCTATAGCAAATAGTGCGCAGGTTAATTTTACCAGGCTTATACTGTGACCATGAATCAAGCCAACGACCCTTACTATTATTAACTGTAAGTTCCTCGTTCTTACTAAGGTTAATCGTAGGATTATTCCAATTACCGCCACCTTCACGATCACTTACATTCAGGTGTAGATTATTAGCATCTTCATCATGAGAACGAAGTACGTTAACTGAAGCAAAGACTGGCTTACCGTTGTTACCAGAATCAGAATCTTCTGATGTAGAACCATCTGGATAATGCACAACAACAGGAGTTTGATCTGGATTATTCTCACTTGTAGCAGGGAACCACTTGTGCGGACGGAATGTTACTTTACCATATAATCCATCTTTGCTTTTAGCTGAATTATTATTATCAGTATTATTTTGCCCATCTTCAAAGAACGAATAACTCAATGGAGGTTTATGAGCATATCCTTTATACATCTTAAACTCAAACCAAGTACCTTCAGGAAGTTCTCCTTCCTGAACCTCACTCTGGTTAAGTTTTGCTTTGTTAGCATCACGAGCACTCTTTGGACGTTCTGATGTTTTCTTAGTACCAGCCTCCATAGTAATGGTCTCATACTTAGGGTTGTAGTAGTGAGCGTCCGAGTGTACGTGAATTGGGAATGTTACAGAGTCCCAATCAACGTGTCTTTGAGTGCTATTCTGAGGATTTGTTTTATCTTGCTTATCTGTTAATACTCTTTTAACAACATCTTCAAACTTACGGTCACCAGGTTTCTTTACAAAGTCATTTACAGCCGTATCAAACTTTTTTTGTAATTCACCATTTTTTCCATTGTATTTAAGTTCTTTAATAGCGTACACAGTGCACACAAAGTCGCCATTATCTTTCACTTTGCCGTGCAGCCATCCCCAAGTGCGAGCAGTAGTATCATTCTCATTACCATATAAGTAATGTTTCGTATCACACTGTTTTTTATCTTTACAATCCTTTTTTTGCTGCTCTGTAGCTATCTTCCATTGAGAAGTTTTACCACCTACAGCATTAACCAAATCACCATCTTTGACATTTTTTCTACCTGCAAGCTTCAAACCGTTTATTCCATCAAGTTCATAACTTTCAGGCTTACCAGTTTCCCTATTCTTTTTATAGCAGAGCATTCGCTGGTAAATAGTTCCTTGTTTCTTGCTTGACCAAGAGTCAAAAAACATTGGTTTAGTATCATTACTACCATCGCCTAACGTTTCACCCTTACGGAAACGCACACCATTTTTATCATTATCTTTAATAAGTCGTCCGCCATGAGTTTCACTATCATAAACTTTCAACTTCAAATCATCATCTGCAACTTCTGTAAGAGTTACAGAGACAGGAGCGTAAATCGGCTTTCCGAGATTACCAGAATCAGAATCTTCCGACGTGGAGCCGTCTGGATAATGCACAATTACAGGAACTAAATAATCTCTTGCTTCTGTAGTCTTTTCTGGTTTAAACGTAATCTTTCCATACCTTTTATCAGTAGTTTTATCTTTCGCCTCATTACTACCATTTTTCTTATTGCTCTGATCTCCTTCAAAATTCGACCAAACAGGCTTTTCTCTAGAATCTTTATGCTTAGAATACTTTTTAAGCTCAAACCATGTGCCTTTTGGCAAATATGTTCCGTCTTGCACTAAATCCTTTTGGCTTTGATCATCAGCTGCAACACCATTGGCACCAGTTTGGCTTACTGGAGCAGCATTCATTACACCTTCTGTATTACCAGCTTGTACACTTACCTTCGTGTACTGCGGGTTATAATAATGCGCGTCAGAGTGAACCTTAATTGGCACAGTTCTAGATGTATAATCAACACCTTCTCTTAGACCATTGAAAGTATTTGTATTAATGATATTAGTAGCAGAACCGTCTGAGCTTTCAATCTTGGAATCTTTTTTCTTTGCCTCTTCAAATCTCTTCAAAGCATTAGGTTTCAAAGCATAGACAGTACACTGATAATTGCCAATCTTTGTTGGTTTCCCTTTAATATGACCACGCGTACGCTCCATGGTATTGCCGGTGCTATCAAATAATTTGTTTGCTGCACAACCCTGACCATTTCGACACTTTTCCTGTTCTTCATCAGTTGCATGCTGCCAAGGTGTATCACCTTCTATTTTTATGCCATTAATACCGTTAAGATGATACTTCAAACTCATAGGATTCGTAGTATCAGCGCACACAGAACGAATACTAATATCTCCAGGCTCACGTACAGACCAAGAATCTATCCATGGCTGTGGAGTAACATCGCGATTCTTGCGGAATACGAATCCATTGGTGTAATCAATCTCTTGACCATTTTGGTTCTTATGAATATGGAGCTGCAAGTCACCTGATTCAGAAGCATCTCTAGTGACTATTACAGGGGCATTAACTGGATTACCATTATTACCAGAATCAGGATCCTTTGAAGTTGAGCCATCAGGATAATACACAACTACAGGTCTATTTTCAGGTTGATTAGGTTTAGAAGCAGGAACCCACTTATTTGGGTGGAAGGTAACAACACCAGTTGACTCATTCTTAATCTTTGCCCAAGTTGGTGGATTCTGATACTTATTATAAGTTTCTGCTCTGAACCTAGTGCCAGAGGGGAATGCTTTGCCTCCCCTATCCCTAGGAGAATTAGAATCTTTACCTTCACCAGCTTTTACTGTAGTAGTGTCGTAGTACGGATTATACAGTGAGGCTTGTGAAACAACGTGTATATCAACGCCTTTAACCTTCACAATTGAATTGTTCATTTTACAATTGTTAGGTCTAGGGTCAGGATAGTTTATTTGAACATCAAAATGTATGGTTTTCCCTCTATCAGAAGGCTTAGGACTATACTTAACTTCGCCTGTTTTTGGATTAATATATGCTTCACCAGGTTTCATATTATTAGGATTATTAACTCTTGTAACACCATCAGGAAGTTCTTCTTTAGTACCGAAACTGGTCTTTTTAAAAGTAAATTCTATTCCAGCATCAGTTGGAATTACCTCAGACGTAGTTCTGATCCCTTGATTTGGCATGTCCTTGTAATATTTAAAATCGCCGGAATATGAATTGCCAACCCACTCACCAGTGTTGATATACGGCTTTACGGAAGTAACTTTACCGTAAACAGCATCATTTTTAGACTTCTTTGGGAATTGGATATCATCATTATTTTTAGGATTTAAACCAAACTTAAACTCTTCCAAGTCTGGTATGCCGTCACCATCGTGATCATAGGGACCAAAAACTGTAAACTTGTGCTTATCTCCTGTGTAGGAAATCCAACCTGCCATAAAAGGTAATTTATAAGGATCAACGCCATCTTCAACTTCTGCAGTAACAATCCAGCGAATAGAATCTGCATCGTTATCTTGTTCCCAAGATTTAAATAATCTACCAAAATTACCAGCTCGACGCCATGTATCGACTTCACATGTTGCATCTGTACCTAAACCACATCGTTCAATAGAGTCTTTCCAGAAACTATCATAATCAGGATCACCCGGTATGCGCGTAGAATTACTAAAAACATTATTAAAATCGCTTGGTACTTGATCTTTGCCTCGTAATTCCCACGCAAACTTGTTGCCACCAATACCGAGAATAGCTTTTGTACGATATCTCGTAATTCTTATGGTATTATCCTTGATGTTTTTTGGCAAAATAAGATAAAAATCAGGTCTACCACTATACGCATGTTGAAAATTGTCAGAAGTACACACTGCATTTGGATTTTCTATTTTTTTAAGTCTGCATCCATTTGCGTTAAAAAGAACATTCCAAGTGATGGTCGTTTTTTTCTTTCCATTAATTGTTATTGTATCTATATCTGGTGGCTGAACATCGAAATCACGATATACATCGTGACTCGCAACAGAATCAGGAGAAATATATCCATTACCAATGTAATCCCAAGCAACATTAGCAGCATTAGCTTCTTTTAGCGGCGGCACGATGAGCATGGTTACTATGGTGGCAAAGGTGACAATTATTGCAAGAATCATGTTTCGGAAGATATGCGATTTTCTTGCTGTTTTACCTACGTATGAGCTTAATGAATCATTCTCAGATGATGAAGATAAAGAAGATGATGAAGATAAAGAAGATGATGAAGAATTTACTTGAATATTTGAGTACGAATAAATTGGCGCACTGTGGTAGTCGGAATCTGGGCGCGTTGAATAGGTAGAGTCAGAACCAGCAGACGCATCTGCCACACTATTCGCATTGTCAGTATCGCTCACAGAAAAAACCTTCTGCGCAATGCGGCACACGCGAGATGCGAAACGAGCAAACTTTGCAGGTAACATAATCGACTCACCTTCGATTGTCATTTTTGGCTAGTTTGTACATCCTAGCCATTTTGGCAATTTCGGCTATTGCATAAGCAACACCCTGCTTTTACACGAATCCCAAAATTGGGCAGAATACTACACGTATCAAGTACAGAAGTACTAAGAGCATTCAAATACATGAACTAGCATTTAGCAATTGCAGCATTTACAAACAACGCCTAATGCAATTCCACATGTGAGCACAACAATAAAGCAGCAGAACGCGCAGCTTTACTAAAGTACTCAAGCAAAAGCATTTAGCAAATATACCCCCCCCCATAACGAATTGCAAGAAAAAATAGACTTTAACAGAACTTTAAGGAAAAGTTTTTACAATCGTTCTCTTTTACAAAAAAATCTATTGATTGATTGCTAATAACAGAATAGTTTTATGTAGTAGGTGAAGTGTTTTGCGTGACCTGCGTGTCGTAAAACCACAACATCTTGTGGTTCGGATGCGCACTGACCACAAATCGCCAGCTATGTAGTGCGATTGTACTGAATTTCAGCGTTTTTGATACAAACGCACTACATAAAAGCGCTCAGGCAGGTCGTCGCGCAAACTCGGGAAAGCAGATCATTCGTTCGAGCACTGCAGAGTATTGCAAAACGTTACGAGTTTGATAGCACTGCGATACAATTAACAAAGTCAAAGCAAAACACACGGCAAATAACGCGAATACACAAATAACACGGAAGGCAGCACTACGATTAGCTTAATTAGGCGGCAGATTCTGCCAGAGTTTATACCAGTTGGCGCACGAATTGTTGTGCGAACATACAAAGTCGCGCAATTAGGCGGCGACGAAAGATTGCAAACAGCCACTGGCAGATCGCAAGCAACCGACGCCAGCGAAGAAACAACCGACGCCAAATCGCAAAAAATCGAATACCACGACGCGATTGGTCACGTAATCAGCTGGGACGGAGCAACATTGCATCTTATGCGAGACGCGGCAGCAAACGGAAGCCGACCCGAGCAAGAAATGTTCATTGACGCGCGCACAATCGTGCGATTAAAGCCCGTGCCCGAGCGCAAACATCGCAGCTAATCTACGCAAGCTATGTAGTGCGATTTTACTGAATTTCAGCGTGTCGTACCGCGTGCTACGCTTTAAGCAAAAAGGCAGGTCGTCGCGCGAGAGAATGTTGCTCTAATTGGCGTGTCGAGCAACAAAAAGCGGAAAGTTTTCCCGACTTTGTAGCTCAAAACCACAAAATCAACAACAAAAAGCGGAAATATCGTTCGCGCACTACAGCGCAATGCGAAGGCAGATCGTCACGCAAAGCGCTATTCAACAACGCCGTTAGAAATCAGCTCGCGCGCAACCTCGCGATACTCCTTAGCAGTCTTATGCTCAGGAGCAAAAATCGTAATCGGAACCGCCGCAACAGTGGAATCTGGCAGCTTAATCGAACGCGAAATAACAGAATGCAGCACGCGCCCCTGGAAAGCCTCGTAAATCCTTTGCAAAACCTCTTCGCTATGCAAAGTGCGCGTAAACATAGTAACGAGCACGCCAAACACTTGCAAATCTGGGTTAATTCTGTGCTGCACTTTTTCAATCGACTGCATAAGCAGCGCCACGCCTCTAAGCGCAAAGAACTCCGCAGCAACAGGAATAATCACACCATCCGCCGCCGTAAGCGCGTTTACAGTGAGCAAGCCAAGCGAAGGCTGGCAGTCAATAATAATAACGTCGTATTCGTTACGAACTTTGCGCAACACGCCAGCCAAAATCTGCTCGCGACCAACCTCGGTAACAAGCTGCACCTCTGCAGCAGAAAGATCAATGTTTGCAGGCATAACGTCAATGTTTTCGGTGGCAGTGTGACGAATCACATCGTGCACGTCTACAGAAGAATCAAAAAGCGCCGTATAAACCGTGTTATCAAGCGCGTTCGCATTAATCCCAAGCCCCACCGTTGCAGCGCCTTGCGGATCGAAGTCAACAATTAAAACTCGCCTACCGTATTGACTCAGTGCACCAGCGATATTGATGGAGCTGGTAGTTTTACCAACGCCACCCTTCTGGTTACACATAGCAATAATGCGCGCAGGACCGTGCGTTGTAAGCGCATCGGGCGCGCGGAAAGTCTCATATTCGCGTCCAAGTAAATCAGTAGGCATAAACTTCAGTCTATCAAAAGGTATGTTCAGTGAATCGATGCGTCGTTGTGTATCTATCTCGCGCGCGGATGACTCATAACATACGCCTCCATAAGCGCATCTGGGCTTATATGCGTATAAATTTGCGTTGTTGTAACAGACGCGTGCCCAAGCAGCTCCTGCACAGTGCGAACATCGGCGCCGCCCGAAATCAAATGCGTTGCAAATGAATGTCGAAACGTGTGAGGATGCAATTCTTTGCCAATTTTAGCCATTTTGCCAGCGCGCGAAATCGCCTCCCACGCGGATTGGCGAGACAGCGATTTGCCGCGTTTATTTAGGAAAATCACGTGAGAATTAACAGATTTTGACGATGAGTTTGATGATGAGTTGAGTCGCGACTTTGCGGTTGCTGGCGACTTTTGCGCGCGACTTGCAAGAATAGGTCTTGCGTTAGCTAAATAATCGCGCAACGCACGTACCGCGCACTTTCCAATCGGCACAAGCCTCTGCTTTTGACCCTTGCCACTAAGCCGCACAACTGATTCCGTCAAATCAATATCCTCGAATTTTAGTCCAACCGCCTCGCTCACACGCGCGCCAGTCGCGTACAAAAATTCCACAAGCGCACGGTCTCGAAGCGAGACAGCATCCGTGCTACCAAATCCGCCAGCAGCATCGATTACGCGCTCCACTTCGCTAATGCTGAGCACGTCTGGAAGATGCTCCGCTTGCTTTGGCGCTTTGACTTCTGCAGAAGGGTCGCTTGCGATTTGCGCGTTGGAAAGCATGAATTTGTTCCACTCGTGGATGCTTGCGATTCGCCGCGCAATCGTGCGAGGCCCTAAGTTTTGCGATGCCATTGCTTGTGATGACATTGCTTGTGATGCCATTGCTTGTGATGCCATTGCGCGCACGTATTCTTCAATATCTAGTTGCGTGATTTTGCTAACATCGTTGATTTTTCGGGCTTCGCGCAGCCAGTTCGTGTATTTTGTAAGATCCGACTCGTAAGCTTCAACGGTTTTTGGAGAAAGCCCGCGCTCCACGCTTATGTGGTTTAGAAACTGCTGGATTTTTGGGGAAAATGGCGATTGCTGCGATTCGGTCATATGTCAATTATATGCCGCTCGAATCTACCACTTCGAGTTGCGTAATGCGCAAACAACCGCAGAGTCGCTAAACGCCACGCCAACAATCTGTTCGCCGCTTTGCGCGCTTTGAATCAGCTGACTTTGCCAATCACCTGCACAATCAAGCGCAAATCGAAGCTCGCGCAAATCGCCAGCCGACTCATCGCAAGCAACCGCGCGCTCCTTATACTTGTACTTGCGCCAAGAATCAGCCTTAGCAAAAAACGCGCGCTCATCACACTCATCGCGCTCATCGCAAGCAACCGCCGAATCGCCATCGCTTCCCTCAAGCATCTTCTTCGCAAAACTCAACTCCTCAATCACGCTTCCAAGCAAATCCGCCACATTTCGCCGATTTTCCGCAACCATCGCACGCGTGCGATTCGGGTCCGTAAGCGCAACTCGCGTCATATCTCGCCAAGAACCAGCCGACATTTGCAACGCAACATTGCGATTTTCGCTTCCGCACAAAACGTTCGCCAGCGCTGTAGAAACAACGTGCGGCATGTGCGAAATCAGCGCCGCCGAAGCGTCGTGTATAGAATCGTTCAACACAAGCGCGCGATTACCACACAACTCCACAATAACGCGCAAAACCGCCAAAAATCGCCAGAAATCGCTGCTCTCATCAACGCTAATTGCCCAAAGCGCGCCGTCCAGCAACTCCGCGCTCGACGCCTGCCAACCAGTAAACTCGCTTCCAGCCATAGGATGCGCGCCAATATAACAATCACCAAGCCCCGCGGCCTTAACCTGCTCGCGCACAAGCCCCTTAACGCTACCAACATCCGTCAAAGTTGTGTGCTGCTTGTTGATTCCGCGCGAAATCTCGCCAAGAACTTCTGGCATAGCAGCAAGCGAATTGCACAAAATCAAAACATTTGGCTGCATGCGCGCAAGCTCCGCAACGCTTTCAACGCAAGTGATTCCAAGCACCCTCGCCTCTTTATACATTGTTTGATGGCGATTATACGCGTACACTTTGCAGGAGCCAGTCGCAGCCAAACGCTTTGCGATTGATCCGCCAATAAGTCCAAGTCCAACAATACCAACAGAAAATTTTTTAGAAAATCCAACATCTTCTACCATAATAATTCTCTTTCTGCACGCATTGTGTTCAAAGCGCTCAAAGCATCAACTAGAGCATCGCCTGGAGCATCAATACACACTCCGCCATTAGGCAGCATCCAATCATTCATAACCGGATTATCTCTATTATCAGAAGGATACACTGCTAAAACTCGAACCCAATCACCATGTTCAACAACTTCTTGAATCATAGCTTTACACGTAGAATCCCAAGGAGCAGAATCAACAGTGGCAATAAAACTATATAAACCATCTTGACCTTTAATAGGCCTAGACATAAAAGAAGTCATATTAAGACCATGATCGCGCACAACGTCAAGCAAATTTGCTAGCACTCCAGCACCTGTAGAACGCGGAATAAAAGCAATAATCGAAGAAAAAGATGAATAGCATTCGCGATGCATACTAACAAAATTGAAAGCCTCATCTCTAGGAGCTAACACTAAAAACTCAGTGCGCGCGCCAGAAAAATCTTCAACAGCTTCACTCACAATTTGCCTATTGTATAAATCAGCACAAATTTTAGGGCACAAAGCAACTTCGCCAGGAACTAAATCCCTACAAGCAGCAGCGTTTGAAGACGCAGTTTTTTCTTTCAATCCATGCTTTTGAGCAAACTTACGGCATTGTGCCAACGCGTGAGAGTGAGCAACAATAGTCGAACAGTTATCGATTGAATCCGACTGGCAAACAACAGCATCAAAACTTATATCAACGCCCAAGCGAGCAATGCCAACCATATTTTTTGCATCAATTAATAGATCTAAATTAGGTATTACTACGCCTTCAATATTGTTTTCCCACGCAATAATACCCAAATCGTGACAATCTTCAATTTTGCTAGCGATATTACGAATATTCTCACACGCAGTTGGAATAAGACGCAAAGCACCTAACGATTTACATTGTTCTTTAACTTTTAAAGCAGCTTGATGAGTAAAAGAACCTTCTGGTCCTAAATAACATAATTTGCGGGCACTACTTCTGTTCTTATTACTATTCATGACTATATTGCTATTCATGACTATTCCTCAAAACTACTCTAAGACTGTAAGTAAGACTACTGCATAATGCTATTTTTGCACAAACATGCAGCAAATTCACCTATAAAAATTCACCTATAAACTAACTTACACTTATTTAGCACCGCTTATTTAGCATCAGAGATAACAAAGAATTTATTAGGGATAAAAAGCAAAACTACGTGAACAATAATAATGCCATAAAGCCAAAAATATCCAGCATTTTGCGCAATCCACGGAAGATTATCCGCGCCAAAACCAACTGCAACAAGCACGCCTCGAAACGCGCCAAAAATCCTAAACCATCCAAGCGCAATCATCCACACAACCGAACAGCACACAATTGCGTGCAAAATAAAGCCAAACATGCCACAAAGCATGCGAGCAAAACACGCGCTCAAAGTAACAAGCAAAAGCGCGATTACAAGACCGTACGGAAAGTTGTACATAGCGCCCATTCGATGCGCAAAAGTGCCCAAAACCGCGCAAAATGCCGCCAAAACGCATAAAGCCGCACACTTGCTAGCAAATAGCACGGAATGCGACTTTATGTTAAACATCATTTTAAGGAATCACGCAGCATTATTTTGACGACGCTGCTTAGCACGCCACTTATACCATTCATCACGGCTCAAAATGATCTTGCGCACGCGAATCGACTCAGGCGTAACTTCCACACACTCATCTTCGTTAGCAAAGTCAAGCGACTCTTCCAAGCTCATCTTAATTGGTGGAGTCAAAGTCTCAAGCACATCTGCTGTAGAAGAACGCATGTTAGTCATATGCTTAGCAAGCGTAATGTTAACGTCCAACTCGTCTGGCTTATTGTTAATACCAACGATTTGACCTTCGTACACAGGGCTTTGCGGATCCACAAAGAACACGCCACGCGCCTGCAAACGCTGCATAGCATAAGGCGTTGCAACACCCTTACGATCGCAAACCATGGAGCCGTTTTGACGAGTTACAATCTGACCAGCCCATGGAGCATAGCCTGCAGAAATAGAGCTTGCGATTCCCGTTCCGCGAGTCGCAGAAAGAAGAGCTGTGCGGAAGCCAATAAGACCACGCGAAGGAACAGTAAATTGCAAGCGAATCCAGCCAGATCCGTGATTGCTCATAGAATCCATGCGACCCTTGCGATCCGCCATAAGCTGCGTAACAGTACCCATGTATTCTTCTGGAACATCAATCGTAGTGTTTTCCATAGGCTCGTTAATTTGGCCGTCAATCGTCTTAGTAACAACTTGAGGACGACCAACTGTAAGCTCGTAGCCTTCGCGACGCATTTGCTCCGCCAAAACTGCCAACGCCAACTCGCCACGACCCTGAACTTCCCAAGCATCTGGGCGGTCTGTTGGAAGAACCTTAATAGACACGTTACCAATAAGCTCGCGATCAAGCCTATCTTTAATCATGCGCGCTGTAAGCTTGTGATCCTTACCTTCTGTGCCAGCAAGCGGCGAATCGTTAATGCCGAAAGTCATGGAGATAGCTGGGTCGTCAACGTGAATCAATGGAAGAGGCTTTGGATCGTTCTGGTCCACAATCGTCTCGCCAATCATAATGTCATTAACGCCTGCAACTGCAACAATATCTCCAGGACCTGCAGATGCAACAGGAGTGCGCTCCAAGCCTTGCGTGCGCAAAAGCTCAGAAACACGGAAGTTTTCAATAGAGCCGTCTACACGAGAAAGCCCGTAAGTCTTACCCTTTTCCAAAGTGCCATTGTAGATTCGCACTAAGCCGAGGCGACCAAGGAAGTCGGAAGAATCGATGTTTGCAACGTGCGCCTGAAGAGGTGCGCCTTCCTCGTACTCTGGTGCTGGAATGTTGGAGATAATGGAGTCAAAAAGAGGCTCCAAATTATCGTTATCTGGCAAGCCACCGTTTTCTGGCTGATTCAAGGATGCATAGCCAGCTTTTGCCGCGCAATAAATAACAGGCAAATCAAGAAGCGAATCAATATCTAGGTCGATTCCTTCTTCAACAACGTCTTGTGCAAGACCGAGAAGCAAATCTGTAGCTTCGCTCACAACCTCGTCAATACGCGCATCTGGACGATCCGTTTTGTTAACGCACAAAATCACTGGCAACTTTGCCTCAAGAGCCTTGCGTAGAACGAATCGAGTTTGTGGAAGTGGGCCTTCGGAAGCGTCAACAAGCAGCACAACGCCATCAACCATGGAGATGCCGCGCTCTACTTCGCCACCAAAGTCGGCGTGACCTGGGGTATCGATTACGTTGATTGTAATTCCCTCTGGGTGACCGTACTTTTCTGCGAGCGGGCCAGTGTATTGCACAGCAGTGTTCTTGGCAAGAATGGTGATGCCTTTTTCGCGCTCAAGGTCGTTGGAGTCCATTACGCGGTCTGGCACTTCTTCTCGCTCAGAGAATACGTGCGACTGCTGAAGCATGGCATTTACGAGCGTTGTTTTACCATGATCAACGTGCGCTACGATTGCCACATTTCTAATATCACCGCGAACAGTCATTACAAACCTCTTCCGTTTTATTTAGCCAAACCTAGACGAGTTTACTCGCGGCTTTAGACACGCTATTACACGAGAGATATTGACGCATTTTGTAGCTCGAAACGGCAAAATCAACAACAAAAAGCAGAAAACAACCGACGCGCTATATAACAGAAACCGATTCAAGCAATTGCAGATTCGCTGGCACCTTCTGGCAAATACTTGTCGTATCCTTCTTCTTCCAACTCGTCTGCAAGCTCCGGTCCTGCCGTCTTTACAAAGTGACCTTGCGCAAAAACGTGAACAATATCTGGCTTAATGTACTTTAGGATTCGCGTGTAATGCGTAACCATCATAATTCCCAAACCAGTGCTTTCTTTGGCGCGATTTACGCCTTCCGAAACAATTCGCAAAGCATCCACGTCTAGACCAGAATCCGTCTCGTCTAAAATCGCAAACTTTGGCTTTAAAATCTCTAGTTGCAAAACTTCCGCGCGCTTTTTCTCGCCGCCCGAAAATCCCTCGTTTACAGAACGAGATGCAAACTTTGGGTCCATTCTTAAGCGCTTCATTGCTTCGTTAAGCTCTTTAACCCACGCGCGCAAAGTCGGAGCTTCGCCGCTCACTTCTGTTTTTGCTGTGCGCAAAAAGTTCGTCATCGAAACACCAGGTACCTCTACCGGGTATTGCATCGCAAGAAACAGCCCAGCTTTTGCGCGCTCGTCTGGAGTCATCTTCAAAATATCTTCGCCGTCTAGAAGCACCTGACCCGAATCCACTTCGTACTTTGGGTGACCTGCCAAAGTGTATGCGAGAGTAGACTTTCCAGAGCCATTCGGACCCATAATCGCGTGCGTTTCGCCAGAATTAACTGTAAGATTTACGCCCTTTAAGATTTGCTTGCGCCCCTCCTTTGTTTCTACAGACGCGTACAAATCCTTGATTTCTAAAGTTGACATGTTTATCTCCTATTCTTCGGTTGCTGGCGATTTTTCCGCATTTACAGATTCTGCGGCTGCTTGCGATTCTTCCGTCTTAGCTAAACGCCTCTCAATCGCAGCCATCAAATGATCTACGATTTGCGGCACGCCAATCTCATCAATAAGCTCGTTAAAGAATCCGCGCACAACAAGCTTTCTCGCATCCGCTTCGCTCACGCCGCGAGATTGCAAGTAAAACAGCTCCTCGTCGTCGAATCTGCCGACAGAACTTGCATGACCTGCGCCAATAATATTTCCATTTTCGATTTCTAGATTTGGCTCCGAATCGGCAATCGCGCCAGGAGTTAGCACCAGGTTTCTGTTCAACTCGTACGAATCCGTGCCTGGAGCTTCTGGCTTAATAAGCGCGTTTCCAACCCATGTAGAATGCGCTCCTTTGCCGTAAAGCGCGCCCTTATACACTACTCGCGACTTGCATTCTGGGTGATTGTGCACAACCATCGTACGATGCTCAACATGCTCGCCTGGATCCACAAAATACATGCCAAGCATGTTTAAATCGCCCTTTTCGCCACCAAAATCCTGATCCATGCGGATTCGCACAACGTCTCCGCCAAGCGTGACCATTGTGTGACGAAGCGAAGCACCCTGCCCAACGTGAATCCTATGATTTCCAACGTGTTTGCTGCCTGAATCCCACTCTTGAATGAACGTTGTAGAAACATGCGCGTTATCTCCAAGAATGATTTCTACGCCTTCAGCAAGCTTTGCAACTCCTGTGTGTTCTACGATAATATCCGCGTTTGTGTAAGAATCAGCTTCAATCACTAAGTGCAATGCGTCAAGTGACTTCGCAGCGTCTAGCGATTGCAAGTTGTTTCCGTGAATTTGCAATATTATTGGCTTTGTAACTTCGCCACAAACATGCAAAACGTACGCCGACTTTGCAGAATTCCACGCAACAGCAGCCACGCGATCCGAAGGCTTCATCTCTGTATGCGGAGCCTCGTTTTTAGGCAAAATTTGCATCGTTACATGCGAATCGCCATCAACACCTTTTAGCTCCACAGCAACGTTGTTAGACGGCTCAAAGCTATCAAAAAACTCGGAAATTCGCTCAACTGGAGTGTATCGCCAATCTTCCTGCTGCCTAGTTGGAATCGCAAAGTCTTGCACATTAAAAGAGCGCACGGATTTATCTGCACTAGAAGGCATTGCAGCAGGAACCGCGTAAGGATCATTAGGGTCTGCTACAGGAATATTAATTTCTTTTTCCGTCATTTTATTGCCTAAATTCTTTTTCAGATCTTCGCTCATCACCCCACGGATCCTTCCATTTGCAATTCCACAAGACGATTAAGCTCCAGAGCATACTCCATAGGCAACTGGCGACTAATCGGCTCCACAAAGCCGCGCACAATCATGCCCATAGCCTCTTTTTCTTCAAGCCCTCGACTCATCAAATAGAAAAGCTGATCTTCGGAAACCTTAGAAACAGTGGCCTCGTGAGCCATCGAAACGTTATCTTCGCGCACGTCAACATGCGGATAAGTGTCGGACCTTGAAAAATCGTCAACAAGCAAAGCGTCGCACACAACTGAAGAGCTAGAGCCGCTAGCGCCCTTAACAATCTTCACAAGACCGCGGTAAGCAGAGCGTCCACCGCCGCGCGAAATCGACTTAGCAACAATCGTAGAACTCGTGTGCGGAGCCAAATGAATCATCTTCGCACCCGTATCTTGGTACTGACCGCGGCCCGCAAAGCTCAAAGACATGGTTTCTGCTTTTGCGTACGGCTCAGCAAGAATGCATGCAGGATACTTCATAGTAGCCTTGGAGCCAATGTTTCCATCAACCCACTCCATTGTGCCGCCTTCGCGCACGTAAGCTCGCTGAGTTACCAAGTTGTACACGTTATTTGACCAATTTTGCACGGTTGTGTAGCGCACGCGCGCATGCTTTTCTACAACAATCTCAACGTTTGCAGCGTGGAGCGAGTCCGTGGAATAGATCGGAGCTGTGCAACCTTCAACGTAATGCACGTACGATCCTTCGTCTGCAATAATCAACGTGCGCTCAAACTGACCCATGTTTGGCGTGTTAATGCGGAAGTAAGCCTGAAGCGGAATATCTACATGCACGCCTTTTGGCACGTACACAAACGAGCCGCCACTCCAAGCCGCTGTGTTAAGAGCCGCAAATTTGTTGTCGTCAACTGGAATCACAGTTGCAAAATACTTTTTTACAAGCTCTGGATACTTTTGCACTGCTGTATCCGTATCAACAAAAATCACGCCTTGAGATGCTAAATCCTCGCGAATCGAATTGTAAATAACTTCCGACTCGTACTGTGCTGCAACGCCTGAAACTAAACGCTTTTTCTCCGCTTCTGGAATGCCAAGCCTATCGTAAGTTTTGCGAATATCTTCTGGCAAATCATCCCAAGTTTTCGCTTGATCGTGAACTGGGCGCACGTAGTATTTAAAATCGTCTGCGTCAAAACCGCTTAAATCCACTCCCCAATCAGGCATCGGCTTTTGCAAAAACGCGCGGTAGCCTTGCAAACGAAGGTTTAGCATCCATTCTGGCTCGTGTTTGTCTGCGGAGATTGCGCGAACAACCGACTCGTCAATGCCCTTCTTTGCAGCTTCGCCTGCAGCATCCGAATCATGCCAGCCGTAATTGTACTCGCCAAATTCGGCAACAATCTGCTCGTCTTGGCGAATTTTATCTTCGTTTACGCGAGCGCGATCTGCCACGTACTGGCTCATTTCAACGTCTGCCGCGCTGGATTCTGGCGTGCTGGAGTCGTTTTGATTCGCTGCATTCTCGTTCAATGATGCGCTTGATTCAGGCTTATTTGAATCATCAACCACTGTTTTACCCTCCTATCAAGCTTATAAATCGATTATACATTTAGCCACGCAACGCACGCTCCGAGATTTTTGACTTTGCGCGATTTTGCCACCATTTTGCCACCAAACGTGACTCAAATCACATCTTTACATTCTCTGCATAAACCTTGTCTGTATAAATGAAAATAAAGAAAAATACTTTATTTTTTATTGCATTTTTATTAAAATCTTATTTAGAAAGGTGGTAATTTAGATGACAACAAATACAGTGAACATTAATTTCAAGCTAAATGCAGACGATAAACGACTTATGGAAAATGTTTGCCGAGAACTAGGGCTTTCAATGAGTGCAGCATTCACAATATTTGCTAAGAAAGTTGGAAGAGAACACAGAATACCATTCGAAGTTTCAGCAGATCCGTTTTACAATCCGGAGAATATAAGTCGTCTTAAAAAATCCATAGCACACATGGAAGAAACAGGCGGCACTATACACGAGGTTCCGCTCGATGATTAAAGCCTGGACAGATGAAGCGTGGGAAGACTTTGAGTACTGGTCTAAGCAAGATAAGAAAACTCTTAAGAGGATCCTTCAGCTTCTTAAAGATATTGATCGCAACGGATATAACGGCATAGGTAAACCAGAACCTCTGAAAGGTGATTTTTCTGGATACTGGAGTAGACGGATTGATGACTGTAACAGAATAGTTTACCGAATCGATGGAAACATAATGAGAATAGTTCAGTGCGGTTCACATTATGATAGATGATCGCAAAATCTACGCACGCGGGAAGGCTTGCGAGTAACGCTGTTTAAGAGCCTGAATAGAAACGTGCGTGTAGCGCTGCGTTGTGTTAAGCGACGAATGCCCCAAAAGCTCCTGAACCTCGCGAAGGTCCGCTCCCCCGTTGAGCATATGCGTTGCAGCACTGTGACGAAGCGCGTGCGGCGCAACGTCTGGCACGTTTGCAGCAGCTGCAGCCTCGTGAACAATGCTCCTAACAATGCGCTGGTCAATGCGCTTTGCTCGCACGCCCAAAAACAACGCTTGCGAGCTTGCGGCAGATTTTTCTTGCAGCGCACTTCTCCCACAGTCAAGCCACTTTTTACACGCTTTCGCAGCAGGAACACCGAATGGTACTACACGCTGCTTGTTTCCCTTACCTGTAACTTTTACAGTGTGATTTTCAAAATCCATATCTTGCACATTAAGACCCGTAAGCTCCCCCACACGCATGCCCGTGGCATATAAAAGCTCTAAAATCGCAGCATTTCTGAGTGCGATTACATACTCTTGTTTCGTTTTTGTTTGAGATTTTGTTTGAGATTTTATTCGCATTTTTATTTGCGACTTTAGTGGTGTATTTTCTTGATGCTCGGTTGCTGGCGACTTATCCACAGCATAATCTTCAGAACGATCCTCAGCACAATCCAATAACTTTTCCGCTTGCGCCTCGTCTAAAACCGTAGGAAGCTCATTAACAATTTTAGGTGTATTAAGAATTTGCGCAGGATTTGCGCTAATCAAACCAACGTGTGTAGTCCATGCAAAAAAGCCGCGCACAGCCACTACTTTGCGAGCCAAACTAGAGCGCGCGTGATTCTTATTAAGCCAATACATCCATTGACGCAGAACGCTTGTAGACACAGAATTTAAATCAGAAAGATCGTTTACACCACACCATTCAAGACATTGCAAAACATCTACCCTATATGCGCGAAGAGTGCGACTTCCAAGGCCTTTATTTGAACGCAAATAATCAATATACCGATCGGATAAGTCGGAAGCTTCCGTTGACGATACCAAACCATCGTCAAATAATAAATCATTATTATTACGACTGCTAGCCATAGAACCGCCTCAAATCGCCTATATCACAGCAATCAGAAAGCTCTAATTACCGCTTTCTCCGCTAGACTTACGCCTTCTATCCAACACGTGCCAAGCTTTATCTGCAGCAGCAAGCTGAGCCTTACGCTTACTAGAACCATCCGCCTCACCCAACAGCTCGTCGCCGCTTTCGTGTGCCAAAACCGCGCGCGCATGGAACACGGGCGCATAATCTGGGCCAGAAACCGACATTCTATATTGCGGCTCGTCAAGCCCCATCTCGTGCGCCAAAACCGTAAGCGAAGTCTTCCAATCCAGAGCAGGACCTTCTGTAAGAACCTCCGCCAAAGTGTCGTCAATCAAACGATGCACTACAGCGCGCGCCTCGTCAATGCCATGCTCAACAAAAGTCGCGCCAATAAGCGCCTCAACAATATCGCACAAAATCGAGTCTTTTTGAGCGCCGCCATGCTCCATCTCGCCATGACCCAAAAGAATATACGGTCCAACGTGCAACTTATCTCGCGCAACCGCGCTCAAAGCCCACTCCGAAACAGCCTTAGCGCGAAGCTTAGCCAACTGACCTTCCGTCATATCTGGGTGAGCAGAAAACAGCGTTTCTGTAGAAACAAGCTCCAAAACAGCGTCTCCCAAAAACTCTAGACGCTCGTAGTTTTTAGTGCCTGGATGCTCGTGCGAAAACGAGCGATGAGTGAGCGCCTCAACAAGTAAATCTGGCGAAATCGTAGTACCGAGCGCGCGTAAAAGCTCCTGAGTAGGGTCACCATCATGAGTATGTCCGTCTTTAGAACGCGTAACACCTATGCTGCTAGTTCTAGCATTTTCTGGATGATTTGGGTTCTGATAATTGCGATTTTGAACGTCATTTTTTACATCATCTTGAATGTCATGCTGATCTTTTGTATTGTTCCCACTCATATTTTCAACATTATAGCGCATGCGTTGAAGTCGTTGATTTACAACCTCATGCAATTTCAAGCTCAATAAAAGCGTGCAAAAACACAAGAACCCTGCCACCCGTCGATGGCAGGGTTCTTTTAAAATACAACCTACTTGGTGTGCGCAGAGCGAATTGCTTCGCGATACACGCGACCGCGGAAGTTACCGCAGGTTGGGCAAGCCATGTGAGACAACGCTGGCGAACCGCAGTTCGGGCAGGTAATAGTCTGCACGGCAGAAGCCTTCCAATTGGCGCGACGCGAATGAGTATTAGCGCGCGAGGTCTTGTACTTTGGCAGTGCCATAATCTTTCCTCTATTTCGTTCAACCGATTGAGCTTAAGCGTTCTGTATATTACAGCAAGCGCCATACATTATTCAGAAACACACTACATGGCAGGTCGTCGTTCGCGCAGATTAGCTGCGCTCACGCCTTCGCCACCGTAGAAGCACACCGTGCTTCTACGCTAAGCGGCTCAGCGCTCCGAATTGCCTTTTCGCGCTACGCTCTAAGCGAAAAGGCAGGTCGTCGCGCACTACGCAATTAGTGTAAATCAGCCGCGATTTTGCGAGTTTTCAAGCTTTTGCTTAAGTCCTTCAAGCGCCGCAAACCGAATATCCGTAATATCGTGATGATGATTTGGATGTTCGTTCAAGTTTTCTCCACATTGCGAGCAAAGACCCTTGCAATCTGGCTCACACAAAGGTTTAAGCGGCAGCTCGCTAACCATTGTGTCCCTAATCAATGCCTCGATATCAGCAAAGTCGCCTCCGCCAACCAGTGGATACACGTTTCCAGAATCGTCGCCCTCGTCCCAAATATCAGCATCTTCTAAATCATCATTATCGCCATTAGATCTATTAAATTTGGAATTATTGGAACGCGCACCACCCTTGCTTTCCACCTGTGCAAAGAACGCGCACACATCGACGCTCCAATCCCTATGCAACGGCATCAGGCATCTAGAGCACTCTGCGTGTACGCGCGCTGTAATCGTACCCTGGAACATAAGCCCATCCACTACGGAATCAAAGTTGCCGTCTACTGTAACATCGCTCCCTGGCTTCACGCCAATAACGCTGTCTCCTATACCTTCTGGCGCCGGGAAAACGCGATGCAATTGCATGCTACTTCCTGCTCGTGCCGCCATTTGCGCAACTGGTACCGCCCATAAAGACTGGGAGGGATGCGATGCCATTTTTAGTTCCTTTCTTCGCTTTCGTTTACAACTTCTCCATTAACTTGTCTGTTAATCTCGTCTTGCACATGCGCCGCCGCACGCCTGCGTTCTTCTAGAACTCGCTGACCTGCCTGAACATCCTGCTCTAGCTTGTCTAACTGCTGTTTTAAACCTTCCATAACCGTAGCACTGTACTGATCCGCACCACGCGTGAGTTTATCAGCCTTTGCCTGCGCCTCGTTTACGATTCCTCGCGCCTGATTTCTTGCAATGGCGACCACGTTTTCTTGCCCAGCCAAGAATTTAGCTCTCTCTTGTGCTTCTTCAATCATCTGAGCAGCCTGGCTTTGCGCAGAACTTACGATTGAATTTGCTTGAGCCTGAGCTGTGCGCAAGCGTCTCTCTGCCTCTCGCATTAATGCACTCGCGCGCTCAAGTTGCACTGGTAGCATGTCTTTTAACCTAGATAAGTAGTCGCCGAATTCTTCGCGATCAATCTTTGCCATTCCAGCAGAAAACAGCACGCCTTTTGCTTCATTTAATGTGGTTTCCATTGTGTCGATTATGTCGTAAACCGTTGTGAATTCTTCACGCGACTTTGTTCGCACTTCTTCGCTTACTGTTTGCGGATTAGCGGCTTTAAACACGTTTTCTTTTTCATCTTCAAATTCTATTGCACCACCGTCTTCGCGTTCACGCAAATCTGGCATTGGGAACAAGTTTTGCGCATTATCGCCAGCAGCCGCAGAATCAGCAGAAGAATCGCCAGCAACCGCAGAATCTCCAGCACTATCATCCCTAGTCTTATTTGCCGCAGGCACTGCGTCGTAAGCTTCAAAAGCAGCACTGGGCGAATCATCGTTGTTTGCAATCACTGGATTTAATGGCAACTTTTGGCTGCGATTTGCCGATACTTGGCTTTCCATTGTGTCGTCTTCGTTTTCGCTCATTTTTTCTCCTTCGCTAAGTAGCTGCTCTCTGTTTCTCCTAATAATTTTATTTTATTATTTTAATTTTATGACTTTATTGTACGTATTTTTGTGATATTGCACTTGTTTTAGAAAAAACGTTCTGTAAAAGTGGAACCACATTATCTGGCACCATTCCCGAAACGTCTCCGCCGTGACGAGCAACATCTTTTACAACGGAGCTAGAAACATGTTCCAAAATAGGGTCTGCAGGCAGGAACATGGTTTCTATCCCAGCAAGCTTGCGATTAACCAGAGCCATTCCAAGCTCCGCCTCATAGTCACCATTTTGGCGCAATCCTTTAACTATTACGGTTGCGCCGACTTTTTTGCAATAATCTGTGATAAGACCATCTGTTGAGGCAACAACTATTTTGCACGCTGGCGACTGTGCTGCTCCGCATAAAGGTGGAGCAAATTCCCCGACTGGAAAATCATTTTTTAGGTTTTTAACAGCATTGCGAATAATATCCACACGCTCCGATTCGGAAAACATTGGCGTTTTTGCCGCGTTAACAGCCACCAAAACATGCACTTCTTTAAAGAGATGCGTACAACGTTGTATCACGTCTAAGTGTCCGGCTGTAACGGGATCGTAGGAGCCTGGGCAAACAGCTATAGTCATGCTTTTAGATTACCACGAATCTGACACGAGTCTGACACGAATCAGGCATGAGCTATACATAAGCTAGACATAAGCCTATTTTTCCTGATTGTGTTTCTTTTTCCCCGCGTTTGTTCCCATATTTGACGTTTTGATAAACAAACACGGGCAAAATACGCAGCTCGAAGTCGTCGATTCGCGCGGCGAAAAATCGAGAATCCCCACGCACTAATAGTAGATAGGCGTAGGACTATGATTGGCTGCAGGTAAAAGTCGCTTATAAAAGTCGTAAAGAACGCGCTTTAAGTTTGATTACTAAAATCGCAAGAAAGGATTGAAAATGCTTGATTCTTTTGATTTCTCAAAGTCCGAAGCAAAGTCTGAAGTAAAGTCTTACACAAACTCTTCCGTACTCATGACAGACATGTACGAGTACACAATGCTCGACGCAGCACTAAAAGACGGAACAGCAAATCGCAAATGCGTTTTTGAGATTTTTACTAGGCACCTTCCTCAAGGCCGCCGCTACGGAGTGGTAGCAGGCACAGGCAGAATCCTAGAGGAGCTAGCGCGATTCCACTTTAGCGACGATGACTTGCGATTTTTGCAAGACCGCAAAATTGTAAGCAAAGACACCATTAAATGGCTAGAAAACTACCATTTTAGCGGCAAAATCCGCGGTTACAGAGAAGGCGAAATGTTCTTCCCAGATTCGCCGATTTTGCAAGTTGAAGGCACTTTTGGCGAGTGCACGTTGCTAGAAACGTTGCTACTTTCCGTGCTTAACTACGATTGCGCAGTGGCGAGCGCCGCCGCACGCATGGTTTCCGCGTCTGCTGGAAGGCCGTGCATGGATATGGGTGGCAGGCGCACAAACGAGTGGTCGGCTGTGGCTGCTTCTCGCGCGGCGGTAATCGGCGGTTTTAAAGGCACGGCAAACCTGCTTGCGGCAAAGCTTTACGGGCTTAAGGCGATTGGAACGGCCGCGCATTGCTTTACGCTTGTGCACGATTCGGAGCGCGATGCCTTTGAGTCACAAATTGCAGCACTCGGAAAAGGAACAACGTTGCTTGTAGACACATACAACGTAGAAGAGGCTGTTAAAACCGCCGTGCAAGTTGCTGGTGCGGATCTTGGCGGCGTACGCATTGATTCGGGCGATTTGTGCGTTATGGCTCGTCGCGTTCGCGCACAGCTCGATGCGTTGGGTGCTAAAAATACTAAAATCACGGTTACGAACGATTTGGACGAGTATGCGCTTGCGTCTTTGCAAAATGCGCCAGTCGATTCCTACGGCATTGGAACAATGCTTGTTACAGGTTCGGGCGCGCCTACTTGCGCAATGGTTTATAAACTCACAGAACGTGAAGGCGCGGATGGAGTTATGCAACCTGTTGCTAAGAAGTCTAAGAATAAGGCGACTGTTCCAGGGCGTAAGCTTGCGTACCGTTCCTACGATTTTAGCGGCGGTGCAAATTGCGGCGTGGCTAGCAATGGCGTAGCCGATTGTGAGCATGTAATTTCTGGCTCGGAGAGTGCCCTCGCTGATTTTAAGCCGCAAGATTCTTGGGAAGATTTGCTAGTTGACTACGTGCAAAATGGCGAATTTAATACGGAGTTTATGGGTCATGACGCGATTATGCGCGCACAGGACTATTGTGCTAGAGCACTTAGCAGACTTCCGATTTCTGCTCAAAGTCTTATGCGTGGAGACCCTGCTATTCCTACAGAAATCAACGTTTTAGGCTAAAAGCCCAGATTGTTCATCTCTTCGTAGATTTTTTTGCACTCTGGGCAAACAGGGTAGTCATTAGCTTCGCGTTTTGGAATCCACACTTTTCCACACAGTGCTACAACTGGGCGCCCAGTCAAGCGCGATTCGATTACGCGATCCTTGGAAACGTAGTGTGCAAAGCGGTCTGCGTCACCGCCATCGTCCATTCGCGCTGATTCATCTACCTCTGGCTTTTCAAGTATGCTCGTGCTTGTGCTAGACCCAGAATCCGGGAGGCTTTGTGAATCGTCTTCCATAACAGCGTTCAAATTAGCAGCGTTTGGATCTTCGCTATACTTTGAATCATTTGAAAACGTCATTGCATCCCTTTCGTACAAATCGCGCTTTGTTGATTGCGACTCATGTTTATACAAGCATAAGTCATAATCGCAACAAATACTCGAATCGACAACCTCGAGCTTAACGCGTGAGTTATTAGCTAAACATATAATTGAGATTATGCTTGAAAATACGAACAGAACTCTTACAGCAGCAGCGGCACGATTGCGCCTATATAACACAGCAACGCACAACACTAGCGAGTTTACAACAGTTACTCCTGGCCACGTTGGCATGTACGTGTGTGGCGCAACTGTGCAAAGCTCGCCTCATATAGGTCATATTCGCGCAGCAATCGCCTTCGATGTTGTTCGCCGATGGCTTTTGCGCCTTGGCTACACTGTTACTTTTGTTAGAAATATTACAGATATTGACGATAAAATCATCAAAAAAGCTAGCGAAAATGGCCAAACATGGTGGCAGCGCGCCTACATTTACGAGCGCGAGTTCACTAAAGCTTACGACACTCTTGGCGTTATGCCGCCTACTGTGGAACCGCGCGCAACTGGTCACATAAACGATATGGTGGAGCTTATACAACGCTTGATTAATCGCGGACACGCATACGCAATAACAGACGCAAATGGAAATCCTACTGGAAACGTGTATTTTAGTGTGCCAAGTTGGCAAGATTACGGCGCGCTAACGCATCAAAATGGTAATTCTGATGACAGCAATAGTGCTGACAAAGCCGACAAATACAATCCGATTGACCCTGCTGACGCAAGCCCAGATAAGCACGATGCTCGCGATTTTGCACTTTGGAAAGCACCTTGCGATTTTGACCAAAAAGACGCGCGCTGGAACACGCCGTTTGGAGCAGGACGCCCAGGTTGGCACATTGAATGCTCGGCAATGAGCCACCGCTATCTTGGCGATGCTTTCGACATTCACGGCGGCGGACTTGACTTGCGCTTCCCACACCACGAAAACGAGATGGCGCAAACACTTGCTGCTGGATGGAAAAGCGCAAACGTGTGGATGCACTCCGCGTGGGTTACATCTAAAGGCGAAAAAATGAGCAAATCTCTTGGAAACGGTCTTTCTGTTCCATCTGTTTTGGCTCAAAAATCCGCGTGGGTTGTGCGATACGCGCTAGGCGGCGTGCAATATCGCGCAATGCTTGAGTGGTCAGATCAGTCTCTGAACGAAGCACAATCTGCTTATGATCGCATATCTAACTTCCTCGAGCGCGCAAATCGCGTAATCGAAAATCAGCCAGATTATGCGGAAGTTCAAAGCATTGATGCAGATAATCTTCCAGAAGATTTTACTAAAGCTATGAACGACGATATTAACGTTTCGGGCGCACTGGCTGCGATTTTTACTGCGATTCGCTCTGGTAACGCGCTTTTGGATGACTATGCGCAAAATCAAAACGAAAATCAAAGCAACGGCATTAAAAGCCTTATTAAGACTTGTGTTTTGCAAGTTCGCGCAATGCTAGACACTCTTGGACTAGACCCATACGCTCCGCAATGGCGCAGCAACGCGCAAAAATCGCAAGATTTAGGTGCGAATAATGGCGCAAGCGCGGAACACAAGGCTCTTGAATCTTTGATTGCAAATCAGCTTGAACAAAGAGCGATTGCACGCGCAGCTAAGGATTTTGCACGCGCAGACGCGATTCGCGACTCTTTAACCGCCGCCGGCGTTGTAATCGAAGATTGCGCACAAGGATCATCGTGGCATTTGTCTTAAGCAAAAGCAATGTAAACATAATAAAAAGCAATACAACAAAACATTCCAAACAACCTGTAGAATAGAGCAATTATGGCAGCATTTAGTTCGTTAACAGAAAGACTTTCTGGCGCATTCAAACACTTGCGCAGAAAAGGGAAATTATCCGACGCAGACATCGACGGCACGATTCGTGAAATTCGCCGTGCGCTTTTAGACGCAGACGTAGCTCTAGATGTTGTGCGATCATTTACCGCTAAAATTCGCGAGCGCGCACTAGGCGAGGAAGTTTCTAGTGCACTGAATCCTGCTCAGCAAGTTGTGCGAATTGTAAACGACGAGCTTACAAACGTTTTGGGTTCAGGCGTTGATAGACCGCTGAACTTTGCAAAATATCCACCAACTGTAATCATGCTTGCTGGTTTGCAAGGCGCTGGTAAAACAACGCTCGCTGGAAAGTTGGGTTACTGGCTTAAGGATTCGGGCCATACGCCTTTGCTTGTTGCGGCGGATTTGCAGCGCCCTAACGCCGTTACGCAGCTTGAGGTTGTTGCAGAGCGTGCAGGTGTGGCGATTTTTGCGCCAGAGCGAGGCGTACAAAGTGACGGCGGCAGCGAAGTCGTTTCGGCTGGTTTAGCCACTGGAGACCCTGTTAAAGTTGCACGAGATTCTATTGACTACGCGCGCGCAAAAATGTACGACACGGTTATTATCGATACCGCTGGTCGCCTTGGCGTGGACGATGCTCTTATGCAGCAGGCGCGCGAAATTCGCGATGCTGTTAATCCGCAAGAAATTCTGTTTGTTATAGACGCCATGATTGGTCAGGACGCTGTTCGCACCGCTCAAGCGTTTAACGAGGGCGTTGACTTTACGGGCGTTGTTCTTTCTAAGTTAGATGGCGATGCACGAGGCGGCGCTGCGCTATCTGTTGCAAGCGTTACTGGCAAGCCGATTTTGTTCGCTTCTACTGGCGAAGGTTTGAAGGATTTTGAGATTTTCCATCCAGATAGAATGGCTTCAAGAATCCTCGACATGGGCGATATTCTAACGCTTATTGAGAATGCGCAAAAGCAGTTCGACGAGGAAGAGTCTCGAAAAGCTGCCGCTAAAATATCTGAAGGAACTTTTGGACTAGACGACTTTTTGGATCAGCTTCAGCAGGTTAAAAAGCTTGGTTCTATGAAGAAGATTCTTGGTATGATGCCTGGAATGGCAGCGCACAGACAGGAACTTGAGCAGTTTGACGACCGCGAGATAGACCGCACAGAGGCGATTATTCGTTCGATGACGCCTAAAGAGCGCAAAGACACCAAGATTATTGATGGTTCTAGGCGCGCGCGCATCGCAGCTGGCGCAGGCGTTCCAGTTTCTGCAGTGAATGCGCTTTTGCAACGCTTTGAGCAAGCAGCTAAAATGATGAAGCGCATGAGCAATGGCGGCGGCGCAGGAATGCCTGGAATGGGCGGAATGCCTGGGTTTGGCGGTCCTGGCGGAAAGTCGAAGCGTAAAGACAAGAAGAGCAAGAAGAAGGGCGGAAAGTCTGGTAATCCTATGCGTCGCGAGGCCGAGGAGCGCGCGCTTAGAGAACGCTTGTCTGGAAATTCTTCTGCAAATAGTGCAAATGATGACGCGAATGGCGAGTCTGCTTTTATGAAGAAGAAGCAGGATTTGCCTAATAATTTGCCAGAAAATCTTCAAAATCTTATGAGTGGCGAAGGCGACTTTGCTGACGAAATGCCTGATTTACCGCCTAATTTGGGCGGCGGACTCGCAGGTCTTTTCGGCAGATAACGCGAATAATACGAATAATCAGTAGATGATTTACGCTATTTTACTTGCGATTTTACTTGTTGCACTTGTTTTGCTTCTAGCTTGGCAGCTACTTAGGTGGCTGCCAGCTGGAGCGGATAGACTAAAGCCACTGCCATATGTTATTGCATTGCTTCCAATTGCGCCGTTTTGCGCTGCACTTGGGCAAGTCGCCAGCGCTGTGGCTGCAGTTGCAACACGATCGCAAAATGAATTTTATAAATCTTATTTATTTTTGTGCGTAGCATATGCGCTGTTATTCGTAATCTCTTTAAAATCGTATACGCCGTATTGGGCAGTAAGATTGCGGCGAATAAAACAGGAAAAATCGCCAGAATTATCACTAGAAAAATCGAGAGAAATCCGCGTTATGACGCTTAATTGCAGATATGGTCGCGCAAACGCAAGTCAAATAATAAAGTTAGCAAAAACGCATAAAATCGATACGATTCTTTTACAAGAAGTAAGCAAAAAACTTGTAAAAAACCTTGAAAAACTTGGGATTAAGCGCGATTTTCCACATGTGCAATTGGGAAGCGCGAACGGACATGAAAATGGCGGCTTTAACGCGATTTATACGCGACTAAGCAATGTTAAATCTTTTGGTAAGTCAATTAAGATTGATGCAGCAAACGTTCCAATCGTTACGGCGGTTACTCGCGACTCATCCGCGGAAAATCTTTTAATAACATTCGCTTCGGCGCATCCAAAGTCGCCTATGCGCGGATGTGCGGCTTGGAGCAGCGGAATAATGGCGCTTGCAAAAATCGGCGAAAATCACAATGAAAACAACGTCAAAAAAGTCAAAATAATCGGCGGAGACTTAAACTCCACTCCAGACCACCCAAGCTTTAGAGCGCTACTAAAATCAGGCTTTTTAGACGCATCAATGCAAATCGGCAAGCGACTAAAGACTTGGCCAACGTGGCAAAAATGGCCGAATCTTGCACTTGACCATGTGCTAGTAAAATCAACAGGATGCAACGCTATAGCCACAGAGCAACGCGCGATTCGCGTGGATGGAAGCGACCACTTTGCGTTAATCGTTTGCGTTTCAATCCACCTCTAGTTTGCCGCTTCTTGATGGTTTATTACTTTACCTTCGCGCATTTCCTTGCTTACTGTTGCGTGAGGGCTGGGTGTTTCTGCGCTCGCGCGGATTAGCCGCGCGAGCGACATTTCCTGAGTTTGTAGCTCAACACGCCAGTTTGAGCAACATTCTCAGGAAAACATATAGTCCACGCAATCAGTCATAATAGAAAAGTTATTCGCGTGAATCGAAGCCCTCTTATCGACCACGCGAGGAACAGTGGAACTCGCAAGGAGTGCCCCACACCCGAGCGAAATTCTACGACTCTAGTTATAAGGAGAGCCATTTTGGCAACCAAGATTCGTCTTAAGAGATTGGGCAAGAAGTTCTACGCCTTCTATCGCGTTGTAATTTCTGATTCGCGCAACAAGCGTAACGGCAAGTCCATCGAAGAGATCGGCATCTACGATCCAAACAAGCAGCCATCTTTGATTCAGATTAAGTCTGACCGCGCACAGTACTGGCTTGGCGTTGGCGCACAGCCAACCGAACCAGTGTTGAAGCTGCTAAAGATTACTGGCGATTGGCAGAAGTTCAAGGGTCTTGAAGGTGCAGAAGGCACTTTGAAGACTTCCGAAGCTGGTCCAGACGCACAGGCTCGCGTTGAGGCTGTAGAAGCCGAAGCTCAGAAGCTTAAGGCTGCTAAGTCCGAAGCCGCTGCAAAGGCTCAGGCTGCTGCAGAAGCCGCTAAGAACGAAGCTGAAGAAGCTCCAGCAGCAGATGCTGAAGCCGAGGAAAAGGCTGAGTAATTATGCTGGCTCAAGCTGTGGAACATCTCATTAAAAACATCGTTGATTTTCCAGATGACGTGTCCGTGCGTTCTCACGAAAACGCTCGCGGCGAACTCTTGCGCGTGCGCGTAAATCCAGAAGACATCGGTAGAGTTATTGGAAGAAACGGTCGTACCGCTAATGCCATTCGCGTTGTTGTACAGGCTCTAAGCCGCCACAACGTTCGCGTAGACATTATGGACGTACGTAAGTGAGATTGAACGTGGCTAAAAACCAACTTTTTGACAACCCTCAGCAAGGTTCAAACAACCTACTGAGGGTTTGTCGTATTGGAAAAGCACAAGGACTAAAAGGCGAAGTCACTGTCCAAATTTTTACCGACGAACCTTATGAGCGCTTTAAAGCAGGCAATGTGCTTTACACGCAAGACGGCGAGCGCGAGTTTACAATCGAGTCTGCGCGAACATTTAAAAGCCGTTGGATTTTGCTTTTTGAACAAAGTCTAAATCGCAACGATGCAGAGGCCTTAAACGGCTTAGAGCTTTACACTAAGGCTCAAAGCGCGCAAGAGTTAGAGCAAGAAAATGCTTGGTATATTAAGGATTTGGTGGGTCTTAGCGCGCGCATTTGTGAGAATAATTCACTTGGAGTTGCGCTGCGTGAAATCGGCAAAGTCGTAGACGTTATTGATGGTGCTCAATCATTGCTTAAAATCCGACTTTCAACTCCTGTTGGCGATGATAAAACTGCGCTAGTGCCTTTCGTTCAAGCACTGGTTCCAGAAGTTAATCTTAAAGAAAAATATTTAACTTTAGATCCTCCAGGTGGATTAATCCCAGGAATCTAAAACACATGATTTAAGCTTAAAGGCTTTATAAAATGCAAATCGACATAATCTCCGTGTTCCCTGAATATTTTCGCATGCTAGATCTGAGCTTGCTTGGTAAAGCGCAAGATAATGGCTTGCTTAAAATCAACGCGTATAATCTTAGAAAATGGACGCATGACATTCACCAATCTGTTGATGATACGCCAGTTGGTGGCGGCGCTGGAATGGTGATGAAGCCAGAAGTGTGGGCGGAATGCCTTGATGAGCTGCTTTATAATGGAGATGACGCCGATAATGACGATAACAAAGCCGATATTGGCGATAACGGCACAGTTCTAATCTTCCCAAACCCTTCTGCCCCACTGTTTTCACAAAAAGACGCTACACAATTAGCAAGCGCAAAGCGACTTGTATTTGGGTGCGGACGCTACGAAGGCTATGACGCGCGAATCCCAGAATACTATAAATCGCGCGGAGTAGATGTGCGCGAATATTCCATTGGCGACTACGTTCTTAACGGCGGCGAAGTGGCTGTTAGCGTTATGGTAGAGGCCATTACGCGCTTGATTCCAGGCTTTATGGGTAACCCAGAGTCGATTGTTGAAGAGTCGTACACTGGCGCGGATGCGATTCTTGAGCATCACCAATACACTCGTCCCACAACTTGGCGCGATATTAGCGTGCCTGCGATTCTTACTTCGGGCGACCACGCTAAAGTGGATCGCTTCCGCAGAGATGATGCACTAGCGCGCACGAGCCAGATTAGACCAGATTTAATTGAGAAACTTGATTGCAAGTCGCTTAGTAAGCAAGATAGAAAAACGCTGATTAGCCTTGGGTGGGAGGTTTCTGGCGATTCGCCAAAGCGCGCCAACCTGTAAAATTTAGCTGCGCTAGCGCGATTTCTTACTTGATGTTGCGTGAGGGCTGGCTAATTCTTGTCTCACAACGCTCCGCCTCTTGCGTGTAGTCTAGAGTTGCGGTTGTTCCGTTTTGGCTTTGATTTTGTTTTTGGGTTGAGGTTTGTTTGTAGTGGTTGATCATTTGTATTATTTGGTATCGGCTGCCGCTCTTATATTGTTCGACCAAGAATCACCCAGCCCTCTTACATGCTTGAACAATTGCGTATCACTTAATCACCGAGATTCTCGATTTTTCTTGCTCTCTCGGCGAGTCACCACCTTCGGTGCTGAGGCTCGCCTCGATAGCGGCGAAAAATCTCGAATCTCTACCGCACTTGGTCACGCTCTAAACGCGAATAAAGGTCAATTAGTAGATTGAATGAACATAACAGCAGTTTCGCCATAGTTGCGCGTGTCGAAAATCTCCCACCCAGCACAAATCTTAGGCGCAACACTGCGCGCGCTACGCTCTAAAACAATAAGCGTGTCAGCTGCGGCACTTACAACTCCCTTACTGACCATATTCTCAATCAAAAGCTCAACTTGCTCTGTCTCTAATGCGTACGGCGGATCTACAAACACCAAATCGAACGCTTCACCGCTGTAGTCTTGTACGAACTGCTCTGCGCGTCTTTTATTTACGCGAGCGCTTAAATCTTCACTCCACGCGCCTTGACTTTGTAGTACTTTAACAGTTTTTGTTATTAACGCCGCCGCAGCAGCGTTCGCCTCTACGCACACGAGTTCTTTTGCGCCCCTAGAAATCGCTTCTACGCCTAACGCCGCTGTGCCAGCGAATAAGTCGAGTACGCGAGCGCCATCGCATACTCCCCATGAGTCGAGTCTAGAAAAAATCGCCTCTTTTGTGCGATCTGTTGTTGGTCTCGTACATGACTTTGCAGCGCATAATGGCGTGCCTTTAAATCTTCCTGCAATTACGTGCATGTTTTAAGCATATCATTTTAAATTATTTAGACTTGTGTCGAATTTTGTTATTGATATACTTGGAACGGTCATTTGTTTATTTATATAAACAAATGTTGCTTAGCACAGGTTTCTGACGATTTATCCCAAACTACGCTAAACAATGAAGTTTGCTAAAAAGCCTAAGCATAAAATATATAAATCCCAACTACAACTGACATATAATTAAACAACTAAGGAGCTAAAATGACCACAATCATTCTAGATTGCGATCCAGGCCATGACGACGCTATGGCTATTCTTCTAGCGCTTGGCAATCCAAACATTGATTTGCTTGGTGTAACAACAGTCGGCGGAAATCAAAGCCTAGAAAAGGTGACTTACAATGCGCGAGCAACTCTAGAAATGGCACATGCTACAAATATCCCTGTGCACGCAGGCTGCGACCGCCCAATGATCCGCCCTCTAGAAGTTGCTGCTGCTGTTCACGGAGAAACTGGCCTGGATGGAGTGACTTTGCCAGAGCCGACTCGTCCTTTAGATGAGGGACACGCAGTAAACTGGATTATTGACACAATAATGAGTCATGAGCCAGGCACGATCACACTTGTACCAACTGGACCTCTTACAAACATAGCTATGGCAGTTCGCTTAGAGCCACGAATCGTTAGCCGAGTTAAGGAAGTCGTTCTCATGGGCGGCGGCTATCACGTTGGCAATTGGAGCGCAGTTGCAGAGTTTAACATTAAGGTAGATCCTGAAGCCGCTCACGTTGTGTTTAATGAAGATTGGCCTATTACAATGGTTGGTCTTGATTTAACTCATCAGGCACTTTGCACTCCAGAAGTACAAGCTAGGATTGACGCTATCGGTACGCCTCTTTCTGCTTTTGCAAGCGGATTGATGGACTTCTTCCGTAAGGCATACAAGAACAACCAGGATTTTATCGACCCACCAGTTCACGATCCTTGCACGGTTGCATATTTGATAGATCACAGCGTTGTACAAACTCGCAGATGCCCTGTAGATGTTGAAATTAAGGGCGATTTGACGCTTGGCATGACGGTAGCAGATTTGCGTGGACCAGAGCCATCGGCTGACAAGTGCCATACTCAAGTAGCAACTAAACTCGACTTTAACAAGTTCTGGGATTTGATTATTGACGCTTTAAAAGAATTGAAATAATTGAGGTAATTGAAAATAGAGGTTAATCATGACTGAGGTTTCATCTAAAAAACCATCTATGCTGGATAAGGGTGGACGATCAATCGTAGCGCTTATGGTAGCGCTGCTTGTGGCGATTTTCGCATTCCAGCTTAACGCATCTATGCTTTCTCCAGCTCTAGCAACAATGACTCGAGAGCTTAAAACAACGGATTCTCAAATCGCCTTAACGCAAACAGTATTCTTTACTGCAGCAGCATTATTCTCGCTGTTCTTGCCGCGTTTAGCTGATCTTGTTGGACGAAAAAAGGTTCTTACTGGAATTTTAATCTCCACTATTTTGGGTTGTGCAGTGAGTGCTATTGCGCCAAATGTAACAGTTCTTATGATTGGACGAATCCTTCAAGGAGCAAGCGGACCTGTTGTGCCAATGTGCTTGATTATGCTTCGCGTGCGCGTTAGCGAAGAAAAACGCTACGCAAAGCTAATGGCAATTCTGACTTCTGTGAACGGCGGTATTGCAGGCGTTGATGCGCTTCTTGGCGGCTGGCTTGCAGGAAACTTTGGCTTTAGATCCGTATTCTGGACTATGGCAGCCATTGGTATAATCGCTGTTCTTTTGGTTGCTTTCTATGCTGAAGAATCCCATGCTCAAGATACGCCAAAGATGGATTGGGTTGGAGTTGTAACCCTTGGTATAGCATTCCTAGCAGCATATCTTGCTATCAACGAGATTGGTAAACTTGCTGGCGCGAATTTGAGTCTTGTAGCAGGTCTTGTGGTTCTTGCAGCAGTATTCTTTGTAGTGTTCTGGAACGTAGAGGGCAAAAACTCTGCTCCTCTTGTTTCTACAAAATATATGAGTCAACGCCGCACTTGGGGCTTGCTTTCTTGCACACTTCTTACTATGACTGGCGTATTTGCAATTATGAACGGCGTTGTTCCACAGCTAGCTCAAGATGCTAAGGCTGGCGCTGGAATGGGTGCGGACATCGTAAGCTTCGCAACTCTTACCCCTTACGCAATCATCGGCTTCGTGTTTGGACCTGTTGCGGGTATGCTTGCTGCAAAGTTCGGGTATCGTCTGGTGCTGCGTGCTGGAATTCTTGTGAGTGTTCTTGGCGTGGTGTTTGGAATTTATGTTGCAGCCTCGCCTTCTGTTTGGGCGCTTGTAGTGCTTTCTTTGTGGCTTGGTATAAGTTATGCTGGCGTTGCAAACATTATGCTTAACGGTCTTGGAATTGTGCTTTCACCAAAGGATAATCCTGGATATTTGCCTGGAATGAATGCTGGCGCGTTTAATCTTGGTGCAGGCTTGAGCTTTGCGATTCTTTACGCTGTTATGACTAATTTTGTACAATCTGCTGGAGCATCAGCTGGATATATTGCTTCGATGGTTGCTGGAATCGTGCTACTTGCTTTGGCGTTTGCATGCTCGTTCTTGATTCCTAAGCCAGAAGATTGCGAGTGATTCACTAATCTAATTCATTCGTTTTCATTCTTTTAATAATTGCCTGAGAATGTTGCAGAAATCATATTTTGCGCACCATTCTCAGGCTAATTTTTTGCTCAACACCAAAGGTAGAGATTTGGTATTTACACGCGCTCGTGAATGTTTTCCATTCTCTCCATTACAAGCTCTGGAGTCATCGACTCGTGCACAGCTTCTACCGATTCCGTGTTAAGAGCTGCGGCGGCTACAGCGAATCGCCCTGTCTTTGTGTTATCAAAATGATTATACCTAGCGTAGATCAACGCCGCTGTAGCAGCATCGCTTGATCCATTGTCGTTGCCAACCGCGCGCACGCCTTCTCCACCGTTTCCGCGCGCAACAATCATTCTTTGTACACGTTTTAGCGGTACGGGATAGAACGCTACTCCCTCGTCCGCTACGCCATACGCTACTCCCTCGCGCCCCGAGTTAACAAACACATGTCCAACTCCGCGTTTTAGCAATACCTTAGCGCATCTTACTGCAGATTTTTCGTCTACCGCACAAATGCCTGTTAACGCCTGCGATTCGGCTGTGTCTAATATGAGTGTGTCTATGCAGTGTAGTCTGGAAAGTATTCGTGGAGCTTTTGCGTCGGTTATTGCGCGCACCATTATTGGTCTGTGATAGTTGTCGCACACCCATTCGAAGGATTTTTGTGAAATGTTGGTGTCTAGTGCAACTATGTCTGCGTTTTCTATTATCGATATTCTTTCGCGCAAGAAGTCTGGTGTCATGTAATCGTATATGCTCATGTCGTCTAGTGCTAAAAGCCTTTGCCCCGATGCGTCTCCTACATACATGTATGATGCTGTCATTGCGTCTGGTAGCTGCTTTGAGTATCCTATTTCTAATCCGTTTACAGACGCGTCGACTTTGAATAATTCTCCGTTGTGGTCGCCGCCGTACACGGATACTAGGCTTACTCGTGTGTTCATTCTTTCTAGTGCCACGGCTATGTTTCGTCCGACTCCGCCTAGCGCGTATCGTACTTTTGCAGCGTTTGAAGTGTAGTCCATTAGGTCTCCGCACGCGATTCCCAGCACGTCCATGCTTATTCCGCCTATTACTGTTACGTAGCTAGGTGGTGTGACTATGTATCCTTTTCCTCTAAGGTATCCTTTGCGAATAAGATTGGAAATGTGTGCAGCTACGCCTGATCTTGTTATTCCTGCTAGGTCTGCAAGTTCTTGCTGACTAATCATAGGGTTCTGTTGAATCCACGATAGAATTTGTTGTTCGCGCTCAGTCATCTTTGCCTCATCTCTCGCGATTTTACCTTTCTATATATCTAGGATATTCAAAAATTGTTTTTTTCGCACGTTTATTGTGAAAATATATATTATTTTTTATTATATTATTTTTTATTTGGCGTTTATTTTTTTATTTGGCGTCTGGGTGCTTAATCGTTATCAGCCGCTTTTAATAGTGCTTTTAGCCTATTAAAAGCGATTTTTGTACAAAACTACTTGGGCAATTTGTGTTTCATGAATCTGATTTCATTAATCTAATTGCTTAGTATTGCTGTGCTGCTACCTTGTGTAAAGTCTAAAACTGCTCCGGCGGTTTGTGGATGTTCTAGTAAGGTCGGGTCGTGTTCTAGTAGCGTGTTTGCGTCCTCTCTTGCTTCTGCAATGATTTTTGCGTCTTTTACTACTCTTAATAGTTTTAGACTGGATTTTCCACCTGACTGACTGTCTCCTAGAACGTCTCCAACGTTTCTTAATTCTAGGTCTTTTTGGGCTATTATGGCGCCGTCTAACGAGTTTTCTACTACTTGTAAACGTTCAGCTGCTAACTGATTGTTTGGTGCGTTTGACACTAGGAAAGCCCAGGATTGTGTGCCTGAACGTCCCACTCGTCCTCTGAGCTGGTGTAGTTGTGCTAGTCCGAAGCGGTCTGCGTCGAAAATCACTATACAACTGGCTTTTGCTACGTCTACTCCGACTTCTATAACCGTTGTGGAAACTAGGATTTGTACTTGTCCACTGTCGAATTTGTGCATTATTTCGCGTTTTTCTTCGTCGCTTGTACGACCTGTTAGTTGTGCGAATTCTACGCCTTTGAATTGTGGTAGGTTTTGTAAGCGTTTTGATATTTGTAAAACTGTGTGGACTTCTCGCTGAGCAATTTGTGTATTTTGGGTATTTTGTGAATTTAGAGTGTATGAGTCTTGGTTTTCTTGGTAGATCGCATCAGCATTATTGTAAGTATTGTAAGTATTATCGTTGTTTTCTTCACTGTCTTCACTGTCTATTCGAGCACATACAACATATGCTCGCTCTCCTGCATCGATTCTGGAGCGAATGTGGTAGAACATGGATGCCATCTTATGCGAGTCTTCTTCGTTTATTACAAAAGTGCGGATTGGTTTGCGTCCGCCTGGAAGCTCTGTTAAATAGGATGCGTCTAGGTCTCCAAACCATGTCATTGCTGCGGATCGCGGTATTGGTGTGGCTGTCATGACTAACAAGTGTGGAACCGCGTTTCCGCTTATCTTGCGTAATAGTGTGTCTCGTTGTTCTACGCCAAATCTGTGCTGTTCGTCGATTATCACCAGCGCTAGGTTTGTTGGTTTAAAGCTTGCGGAGAAAGCTGCGTGTGTTGCCACAATAATCGCTGGCTCTCCACTTGCTACTTTTGCTAGTGCACTTCGTCTGCTGGCTAGCTTCATTCCGCCTGTTATGAGCGTTATTTCAACGTTTATCCCTGCACGCTCAATCATCTGTTGTAGGTTTGTGGCATGCTGTGATGCTAATACTTGTGTTGGGGCTATTAGTACCGCTTGGTGTCCTGATCCTACGGCTTGTAGCATTGCGCTCATTGCTACTATTGTTTTTCCAGAGCCGACTTCTCCTTGCAAAAGACGACGCATTGGTTTTAATGGGGACTCCTCGGTTGCTTGAGATTCGCCTTGCATATCTGCTGTTATTTCGCTAATAACGTTTTTTTGTCCTTCTGTTAGCTCGAATGGTAGGCTTTCTTCAAAGTGTTTTCTTAGCTCGCTGTTTTCGCACGTGTATGCCTTATTTTCCCCTGATTTTTTGCGTGATTGCAAAACTGCTATTTGTGATATGAATGCTTCTTCGTAGCGCATTGTGTGTATTGCGTTTTCAAAGTCGTTTTTGTTTTGTGGATTGTGGATTGATTCGAATGCTGCCGCGCGGTGCATTAGGTTTCTACTGTTTGTGACGAATTGTGGCAGAACGTCTGGCAAAACATCTGAAAGAACATTTGTATCAGGAACATTTGTATCAGCAACACCTGTAGTATCAACATTAAAATCGCTAGAATCGCAAGTCTTAAAAAGTCGCAATAATCCTAAAATCGTCTCGTGAATATGTTCACTAGATATTCTCGAATTTGCGTGGTAAATCGGTTGTGGCGCGCAAAGTTTTTCAATCCCATCTTCTACACTTTGCACAGAAAAATCATCGCTGTTTTGCACGCGCACATCAGTATTATAAGCAGAATCATCGCTTTCAGCACTCTTTGCTCGAACAGTTAGAATCTGCGGATGTGTAAACTGTAGTCTCCCATTGAACTCGCCGCTTGTGCCTCCTACAACAACGGTTTGTCCTACTGCAATTCTGCCACTAACCCATTGCACGTATTGTCTGTTCTTTGAAAAATACACAATCTGTGCTTGTGCCGCATCTTGCGCTACGTTTACTTCTAGCCGATATCCTCGTCGCGCTGCCATTTGCACTATGTTTATAGATTGTATTGTCGCTGAGAACGCCACTTCTTGACCTGGCAAAATTTGGCTTAAATGCGCGCGTTTTAGCGGATTTGTGACTCTAAATGGGTAGTATGTTAGCGCGTCTTTTACTGTGATTACACCTAGCGATTTTAGAGCAGACGCGCGTCTCTTGTTGCTTACGATTGACGATATTGCTGTGTTTAGTGTTATGCGTGCTGCCATACTTCGATTATAATCGTTGCGCTACGATTTAAGCGAAAAGGTAGGTCGGAGCGCAAGTGAGGTGGAGATTCGAGATTTTTCGCACTGAATGAGATGAACCTCAGCATCTTTGATGGTGATTCATCGAATGAAGAAGAAAAATCGAGAATCTCGGTGATAAAAACCACGCAAAAGTTTTAGATATTCAGAAGGTTTGATGTATTTCTATACGAGCAATAAAAGAGGAGCGTAGCGACGGGACTTGCGAGGAGAGAAATACTCAAACCTCGCGCAACAACAAATAGGAAAGCGTGCTACGATTTAAGCGAAAAATAGGGAAACAAAAAAAGCCCCGAGCACTGCTCAGGGCCTTACATCTAACACGCGATTCACGCCTCAACGCGCTGAACCTTGCCTGCCTTAATGCATTTTACGCACACACGAAGGCGAACATTTTCGCCATCAATGGTGGTGCGAACCGGCTGAAGGTTCGGGCGGAAGGTGCGCTTATTGCGGATGTGCGAATGTGAAACGCTGAAACCGGTTTGCGGTCCCTTGCCACATACTGCGCAACGAGCTGCCATAATTGGACTCCTATTTTCTTTGACTTGCAAGTCTTGCGTCGCTCACCCACGCAAACCGCCCACGCGACTAACCGACGCTAAATCGCATAAACAAATAAGCATGCTTGAACGCACAACTACACAAGTATATCACTACGCCCGACATTAAATCACACAGGGCTTATCATCAATCAAAATCCGCGAATTTTCGCGCAAATCCTCAATATTCTTGCATCCAAGCAACGCCATAATCACACGAATCTGCGCCTTCCAAGACTCAATTTGCTCAACAAGCGCATCTTCTCCTTCGTTAATAAGCGTGTGCAAAAACTCGCCAGCAACTCCAACAGCGCTTGCACCAAGCCGCAATGAGCGCACAACATCAAGCGGCGTACGCACTCCTCCGCTTGCAAACACTTGCATTCGCGCACTATTGCAAGAATCCGATGAATCGCGCGGCTCGCACAAAATCTCATCGCATTGCGCTATGTCTAGCAACGATTCGACAGTTGTAAGCCCCCAGGAGTCGAGGAACTCGTAGTCGCTTTTACGCCCACGCCTTGCGTTTTCAATCGCAACAAAATTCGTGCCTCCGCGTCCGCCAACGTCCACCGCATGCACGCCCACATTTTGCAACCGCAGCACATCACGAGCGCTCATTCCGCATCCAGTTTCTTTAACAACAACTGGCACTTTCATTGAATCAAGCGCGCTTACAATTGTCTCAATATTGTTAAGCCACGCACTAAAATCGCGGTCTCCTTCGCTCATCACAAGCTCTTGTGCCGCGTTTAGGTGGATTTGTAATGCGTTTGCTTGCAAAATTTCTACAGCTTTAATTGCCTGCTCAGCGCTTGCTCCTGCGCTTACATTCGCCATTACAAATCCGCGCGGATTAAAGCGACGAATCACACTGAATGTTTCTGCAAGCCGCGGATTTTTAAGCGCTGCGCTTAGCGAGCCAGAAGCCATTGCCAAGCCAGTTTTTGCAGCTACCCTCGCTAGCGACTCGTTTATATTTTCGCCTTTTTTGCTTCCGCCCGTCATTGCATTAATATACAGCGGAGTATCCCATTTTGTGCTTTCGTCAAACACGCTCACACTTGTATCTACATCGCTTAATGCCAATTGAGGCAGCGCGTTTGGAATAAATCGCACGTGTTCAAAACCAGATTCCGCGTGCGCATTGTATTGTTCGCACGCGAGTTTTATGTGATCGTCTTTGCGTTGTTCAATAAGCGAGAGGTCGCTACTTTCATCAAATTCTGCGACTTTCAGATTAAGCGCCTCAATACCGCTGTTTTGCCATTCTTCTTCAATGCGAACAAACACAGCATCAAAATCTTCCGCGCGCGCAATCGCGATTCCGCAATCTCCTCCGCCTGCTCCACTTGTTTTGGACGGCAATCCTGCACCATTGGCAACTTCTATTAGCCGCGTGAGTTTTGGCGTTTCGATTAATGTTCCTGTGATTTCGCCAAGATCTTTTAGCAGCGCACGATTTCGCGCAAATCCGCTTAATAACGCGTCTATGCGCCCATTTTCTAGCGCATTTGCGATTTTTTGCACGCATTTTTCGCTTTGTACACAAAAATCTTCGTATGTTTTAGAGTAAGTCTTAGCGCTTATTTTAGAAGGATTGTGCGCGGTTAAATCGCCAGCCTTCACTCCAGCTTTTACACTTCCAACAAGTTCTGCACTGCTGGCAGGACTCCCCGTCCACCCAACTAAGAGTCGCAAGCCTGCGCCTACTTTTAATCGTTTTACTTCAAATCGCGGCCATTTTTTTCTAAGCAGCTTGTGTAGGCTTGAGTCTCCACTTTCAATCATTTCTATTTCTGCTTCAAGCCATTCGCGATTGTACGCGCGGTACATTACCCATCCGCCGTATGCGCTTGCTGCCACGTCTCCGCCGCTTCCTGACTTTTTTACTAGCGACGATGCAATTATGGCTAGCTTGCACAATTCTGGCGTTGTAAGCGTTAATCCGTACCATTTGCACAGCGCTCGCACAGCCGCCACCGTTACGGCTGCAGATGATCCAAGCCCGTATTTTTTGCCTGTTTTTTTATCGTCTAAATCACTTTCTATTTGTAGATTGTATAGGTTTATGGCTGTATTTCCTTCATCTAGTAAAACGTTTTTTACTTCTTTTGTTTCGCGCGCAAAATCGTCTACTATTTGCATTGCGGAAAATACGTATGAATAGATTTTTTTTAATTTTTTTATTTGAGAATCTTGGTTTTGTTCATCGCTGGCTGCTGGCGACTTTTCCGCTGGCAAGTCGCAAGCATCCGTTGAGTCTTTTGCGCTCATAGTTATATCTTCTGCATCTTTTTCGTCTAAAATAAATTCCCTGCCGAAGATTCCACGCTTCCAATAAAGAGGCTTATAGTTTTTAGACTCACTCGTGATTTTTCCGTAAAATGTTGGTAAATCTAGTTTTTTAAGATTATTTTTTTCGGATTCGTTTTTATTAAAGTCGCAGCTGTGATACGTTTTTCCATGACTATCACGTATTAGTAGGTTGTCATCGTCAACTGTAACTTTTACATAACGATTCACAGCTGCTACGATTGCAGCGCATCCATCTACAACAGCGTATTCGCCTGCTATGTAAAGTTTTCCAGGCGCTAAAGCTTGCTCATTAGTCATGATTCTCTCCGTATGCTAACGCCACTTCCTGGGCGCGCAATAACAAACTGCGGATTGGATTGCGCAAAGCTGCTAAATGACGGCGATTCCTGCGACTCGCGCAAACGCTTAATCTCACTCAACACGCGCAAACTCAACTCGTTTTTAACTCGCAAAACTTGCTCCGCGCTAGTTAAAACTTTAACATTCGGACCAGCATCCATTGTAGCCCAAACTGGAAATCCGCTTTCATCGCGCATTTTTCGCACAACGTTAAGCACAACATGCGTTTCATCTGTTAAATAGTTTACGCTTTCAGCAGCCGCGCGCATTGCGTCATGCATTCCTAAAGCGTTTCTCTCCGACACTTCTCCCAATGCTTGAATATCACAATTTTTGATAGCTGATAACGCCGTATTTAGGTCTTTTTTGCAGTTTTTGATCCAGTCTGCGTAGATTGGTGATGTTTCTACTGTGCGTCGCATTGCTTCACGGCTTGAAATCTTCTTTTTACTAGAGTTTAAAATAACAGTTACCATTGCGAGTTGAAGCTCTTCTGGTGTTTCGATTGGCTCTGCGTAAGACGTTTCGTCGCTTGTGCCAGCGTTCCATAATACTAATCCGCCGTAAATCGACCTGCATGCTGATCCAGATCCTTTGCGAGCTAGAATCGATAAGTTGCGTGGGCTTAGGTTTAATCCTGCGGCGTATGATGCTGCAGACGCAAGTGCCGCAAAACCAGATGCGCTAGAAGCTAATCCTGCGGCTGTTGGAACTGTGTTTACGCTTACGACTTGCGCTTTGCTCTTAATTCCAGCCATTTTTCGCACAATATCTAGCATTTTTACTATTCGTGCACGCTCTGAACTTTGGAGTAAATCGCCTGTAAAATTTACTCCGTTTAAGCAAATCGAGTCTGCCTCTAGGCAATCATCAAATCGTACTTTTGTTGTTGTGGAAAATCCGTCTAAAGTCAGAGATAATGAGGAAGTATATGGCAAAATCAGAGTTTCATCTCGTTTCCCCCAATATTTGATTAGCGCAATATTTGCGTTTGCTGTAGCTGTAAAAGCGGCTCCGTGATTACTGTTATTAAACGAATCAATATCATCAAGCACATTAAACGCTATTTTTGGCTCAATTTCAACGTTTTCCACGCGTATCCTTTCTTAAGTCTCTAGTCTTTAAAGCGTTTTTAAAGCATACTAACGAATTAGTTATGATTATTGTCCGATTTCTACAATCCACGTTCTAGCTGCTCCAGCGTTTTTAAGCGCTATGCTTACTTTAGACGCATCCTCCTGACTTTGCGCAATAGCTATAATGCATCCACCTCCGCCTCCGCCTGTAAGCTTTGCTCCTAGAGCACCATTTTCGCAAGCATTTTTAACTAGAGCGTCTAAAAATGGCGTACTTATACCTAATTCCGCAAGAATTTTGTGAGCACGAGTCATGCTCAATCCAATATTTTGTATATTACCAAACTCTAAATCATTCTCTGCGTTAAGAGCGATTTGACCAAGCTCTTGCAAAAGTGCATTTACGATTTTCGGCTGGCTATCGCGTTTTTTGCGTAATGCTTCTACTGTTACTTTTGTTGTTCCTTTGAATCCCGAATCAGCTAGCACAATCCAAGCGCGTATTGTTGGGCTTATGCTCATTCGGCTAAATTTGCCATCCAAGAAGCGAACTGGCTGCTGCAGCATCGCACTGGTTGCTGTGGCGTCTAATCCAGATGCTTTCCCGTGCGCAACGCGTTCTGCGTCTTGCGTAATCTCGAATAGTTTTTCATCGCTGGCATTAATACTGTAGTAGTCGAGTATTGCGCGGATCACTGCTCCTGCCGCTGCCGCCGAAGACCCCAATCCTCGCTCTGGCGGAAAATCGCAAGCGGTTTCTATTTGCAATGCTTCGCCCTGCCAATTGGCGAAACGTAATGCCTCTTGTATTGCGGTTTTAATCGACGCGAATCGCGCAGGTGCGCTTCGTAAAAGACCATCAAATCCTAATGCTTTAAATGTTATGAGGTTTTGCATCTGGCAGCTAAGGTCTTCTGCTGAATCGCATAATTCTGCTCTTTTACCTTCGTCTGCGCTTGTGTTTGTGTCGTTGAATGCTCGTGCACTTGTTACTGTTGCGTGCATCTTAAGATTTTGCAATGGAAGCGCTACTGCGCTGTAGCCATAAACAACCGAGTGTTCGCCAAAAAGAATCACTTTTGCGCAAGTTGTGCCTCTGCCAACGCGATTTTTTGCGCGCGCAACCACGAGCATACTATTGAACTCGTTATTGCGCTCTTTATCACGCTCATTCTTGTGTGCGTTCTTGCTCTCGCACGGATTGGATGCGTGGCGATTCGCTAAAGTGTTGCACTCAGTCACTAATCCTCCTTTGCGACACATCTGGCTTACTTGTTGGCACTGCTTAATTGATGCGCGTTTAAGCTTATTTGCCCAACTTTTATAATCTAGTCGCTAAAGCGATTAAACACCACGATTTGCGCTATACGCACACAACACATTCACATTTCCCGAATTTGCGCTCCAATCTACCTTTTCGCTTAAAGCGTAGCGCGAAAAGGTAATTCGGAGCGCTGAGCCGCTCAAACGTAAAGTCCAGTGGACTTTACGTGCGGCGAAGACGTGAGCGCAGCTAACCTGCGCGAGCGACACGACACGTCGTAAACTCGGTACAATCGCACTACATGATTACGCCAAACTAGGTAGAGATTCGAGATTTTTCGCAGCTATCGAAGCGAGCCTCAGCGTCGCTAGATGGTGACTCGCTGAGAGAGCAAGAAAAATCGAGAATCTCGATGATTAAGCAATACGCAATTGTTCAGACTTGTAAGAGGGCTGGGTGATTCTTGGTCGAACAGTATAAGAGCGGCAGCCGATATCAAACAATCCAATGATCAACCACTACAAAAAAACCTCAACACAAAAACAAAATCAAAGACAAAACGGAACAACCGCAACAACAACCAACACGTAAGAGGCAGAGCGTTGTGCGAATCGACGACTTCGAGCTGCATAATGCGCGAGAAGTCACCTCGATTCGCTGAGCCGCTTAAATGTAAAGTCCAGTGGACTTTACGTGCGGCGAAGGCGTGAGCGCGGCTAATCCGCGCGAGCGTAGAATTAGCCAGCCCTCATACAACAGTAAACAGAGAATGTCGCGCAATACCAAGTAAGGAATAGTGCGCAACACCAAATAATTAATGGCTTGAAGAAACTATCCCCAAGCCATTAATCTACACTACGTTGCAGCAGCATCACACACTGCTACAGATTAAACTAACGAGCCGAATGCTTCCTACGCTTAGACGCAGCACCAGCCACTCCAAGCCCAGCAAACACCGCAGCCAAAGCAGCAAACACCGAGGAACTAGCGCCAGTATTAACACCACTCACGTCACCACGCTTAAGACTCACTCCAGCAGAGTTACGCGCCGCAAACATTCCCGCACGCAAAGCTGCACGCGCAGCACGCAAACGAGCCAAAGCAGAATCAACCTGCCCCTGAGTAGCATTCGCGTCCGCCAACACTGAACGAGCATGATTCAAAGCTGCATTAAACTCACTCACCAAGTTAGAATCAGCCACTACGCCACTAGCATTAGCCGAAACATCACCAAGAGCTTGATCAACCTCAGCCTGCAAAGCACTCTTATCAACAACATTATTAACACTAGTATTATTCGAATCATTAACACCAACACCAGTATTGTCACCAACACCACTGCCACTATTAATAAGTCTGTTATAAGCATCAATCAACTTTTGCTTAGCATCACGAAGCCTACGAAGAGCCTGATCAACCTGAGCTTGTGTAGCATTAGGATCCTTAAGCACACTATCCGCATCATTCAACGCCTGCTGATACTCTGCCAAATCAGCAGCCTTACCAATAATGAACGGAATCGACTTACGGAAATCAGGATCATTGCCAGCCTCAGTATTCAAATCAGACTTATCGGTCTTATGAGAATCAGCAAGCTTCTGCTTAGCATCCTGGAGCTTCTTCAAAGCCTCATCAACCTGCTTCTGCGTAGCATTCTTATCACCGAGAACCTTGTTAGCTTCATCGAGCGCCTGCTTGTAAGCATCAGCCTCTGGGCTTCCTGCAGCATTCTGATACTCAGGAGACTGAGTGAAATCAGAATCCTTACCAGCCTCAGTGTCCAAATCAGACTTATTAGTCTTGTAACCATCCGAAAGCTTAGACTTAGCGTCTTGGAGCTTCTTCAAAGCATCATCAACCTGCTTCTGCGTAGCATTCTTATCGCCAAGAACCTTGTTAGCTTCATCGAGCGCTTTCTTGTAGTCTTCAAGAGCTTGCTTAGACGCGTCATCACCCTTAGCTTGAGCATTCTGATACTCAGGTGTCTTAGTAAAGTCAGAATCCTTACCAGCCTCAGACTTCAGCTCCTCTTTCTTAGTTGCATAGTCTTTTTCTATCTTCGACTTAGCTTCTTGAAGTTTTTGGAGTGCATCGTCAAGTTCTTTTTGAGTTGGAGCCTTAGTCATACCCTGAGGCAACTGGTCTTTTACTTTGCCTGTTGTACGGTCGAAAGCATCAAGAAGTTTCTTGGCTGTCTCAAGAGCTGTCTTGTAGGCCGCCATGTCGGCATTATCTGACTTGCCGTCTTCACCCTTCTTAGCATCGGCGTTCTTAAACTCTGGAGTATTCTCGAACAAGCCATCGCGCGTATCGTCGTCACCGTTCTTAGACTTATCTACCTCATCTTGAAGGTCTTTAGGGCTTGTTACGTAGTTCTTAAGAATCTTATCCTTAATATCCTTAAGATTCTTAAGAGCATCGTCAACTTCTTTTTGAGTTGGTATTTGCTTATCAGCTGGAATATCGGCCTTTGGATTACCGTCTTCACCGAACAAGTCAAGAAGATCATTGGCTTTCTTTAAGGCATCTTTATACGCTGATACATCAGCATTATCAGATGTACCATCAGTGCCCTTCTTAGCATCAGCGTTCTTGTACTCAGTAGAGTTTTCGAACTTATCTTTGTCTTCCTTTGCTCCGCCGTCTTCCTTAAGCTCTTTTGTTTCTTTCTTAAGAGCGTCGACTTTGGTCTTGAAGGCATCTTTGATAGCGTTCTTGGCTTCTTGCAAAGCCTTAAGATCCTCATCTACCTGTGATTGCGTTGGCTTCTTATCTGGATCAGCATTCGAATCTGGGTTATTCACCTGCGCGATAAGATCCTGCGCAGCCTTGAGCTTCTTGTTGTAATCTTCTAGCTTCTTGGTGGCAGAGTCTGCACTATCTTTATCAGTTTCCGTTTTCGCTTTTTCAAGAGCATTCTTGTACGGAATCGACTCTTCAAACTTAGGTGTTACAAGCTTGCCATCTTGATCTTTATCATCAACTTCGTTAGAGAGCGGAGTTACGTTAGTCTTGTATCTTTCAGCAATCGTCTTCTGAGCCTTCTTAAGCTGCTTTACTAACGCATCAACCTCGCGCTGCGTAAGCTTGCTTGTATACTCAAGTTGCTTTGCGATCTTAGCAATCTGACCTTCAAAACCAGTTTGATTAGTAACATCGCCCAGATCCTTACCAGCCTGCTCATGCTTTGCGTTATTGTTGTCATTCTTTATTGCAATAGCGTTCTTGTATTCAGGAGTCTTCTTGAATACATCTTCTGCATATTCTTTGGCTTGCTTAAGCTTATCTACGTCTGTCTTATAGCCGTTGGTAATAGCTTTCTTAGCTTGCTTCAAAGCATCGAGTGCATCGTTAATCTGCTTTTGCGTTGGACGTTCGCTGTTCTTTGTATTTGGATCTGTCGAAGTGGCAGACTTTACAAGATCACGAGCCTTCTTGAGGGCTTCCTTGTATGCCTTAACATCCGCATTGTCGTTGGTGCCGTCCTTCTTATCGTAAGCGTTCTTGAACTCTGGAGAGTCCTCAAACTGACCAGCGGTTGGAGTAGTTGCAGTATCTGCCTGAGACTTCTCAGCTTCAGCGCTCAAAGCATCTGTATTAGTCTTATACTTCTCGATCTCAGTACGAGCATCGTCGAGAGCCTTAAGGGCGTCATCGATTTCTTTTTGAGTTGGCTGAGCATCCAAAGGCGTTTTACTCTCAGGATCTGCTTTCTTCATCAAATCCTGAGCTTTTGCCAAAGCCTTGTCATAATACTTCTTAGCTTTCTTAGCTTCATCATTCTTCTTGGTATCAGGCTTACCATCAGTAGTTAAGAAGTGAGGATCATCGGCGTTGCGATACGCGTCGGAGGTAACAGTGCCTTCCTTTGCAGAAGGAAGTTCTTCTGTAGAGCCGTGCTTGTCAACACTATCTTTGAGCGCTTTAACATCAGTCTTGTACTCGCCGAGAGCCTTGCGGGCATCATCAAGCTTCTTCTTTGCTGCGTTTACCTGCGCTTGCGTAGCTGTTGAATCATTCAGCAAATCCTTAGCTTCGTTAAGAGCTTGACCATAATAATTGGCAGCGTTACGCGCAGCAGCATTCTTAGCAGCATCAGCATTACCGTCATCGCCTAAATACCGGTGCACAGACGCGTTCTTAAACGCTGGGCTTGGATGAGTGGTTGCATCCTCATTAATCGACTTAATCAAGTCGTCGGTCTTAGTCGCAAACTTATCCAATTCCTTCTTAGCAGAATTTAATTCATCAAGAATAGCAGTAACGTCTCTGTTGAGCGGATGACCCTTTGCGTGCGACTGAATGCCATCAAGATAATTCTTAGACGTTACATCTCCAGTTGCAGACGGTACTTTATCAGTCGAGATCTCAATGCCTTGCGCATCCTTATCCTTAGGCATCTTTGCATCAAAGGCTTTTTGCAACTTCTTAAGCGCATCGTCATACGCCTTCTTTGCCTTCTTAGCAGCCTCACTTGCATCATCAGCAGAAGTATTTTGATACGCAGGACTTGCCTTTACAGCCAAGCTCTGAAGCAATGCAGCCGAAATCTTACTCGTATCGGTGGCGTAGCTATCAATTACCGTGCGAGCCTTTTCAAGCGCAGCCTTTGCCTCGTTAATCTCATTTTGCGTTGGCTTCTTGGCCACATCAGTTTCCTTAAGCTTTGCACTTAACACCTTAGCCTTCTGATACGCATCGTTATACGCCTTAAAGTCCTTAGCAGCCTGAGAATTTGCGCCATCCTTTTGAGCCTGATCAAACGCATTGAAGTATGCAGTCATAAGATAACCGCTTACATTATCTGCGATTGCCTTTGTAAGGTCGTTGCCGTCAGACTTGTAACCCTCGTGCAGCGTATTTTCAGCATCTTCAAGCTTTTGTTTAGCTTCGTTAACTTGTGCTTGCGTAGCCTTATCGTTCATAAGAATAGTGCGAGCATTAGTTAACGCATCATCATAATTATTGATAGCGGTTGTAGCATTTCGCTTTTCTTGATCATCACCATTGCTCTTCTTATTAAGCGCATTCTTATAGAATGTACTCTGCTTGCTAGGATCAGACGAGTCAGGATTGTCAAAACTACGCTTTTCCGCTGCGGCAAGCTTAGACTTATCCGTAGCATTAGCATCTAGCTTTTCCTTAGCTTCCTTAAGCTTCTTGATAGCCTCGTTGACTTCCTTCTGGGAAGCGTTTGGATCCTTCGCCAAGTGGACTGCGGTCTCTAACGCATTATCATATGCCTCACGCTCATCTTGACTTGAGTTTTTATATGTTGGATCAGCTTTCTCCAATTTCTGATCAACAGTAAGGGTATTTAGAGTATCATTCGTATACTCGTACACATGACCATTATTGGCAATCGCGGCATTCAACTCATTTTTATTGGTAGTGAAGTCGTTAAGCTTGTCGCGCGCAGCATCAAGTTTTGCCTTGGCGTCATCAACAGCCTTTTGAGTGGCGTTGGCGTCATCCTTTAGCTTCTTAGCTTCAGCAAGTGCGTCATCGTAAGCTGTTTTAGCTGCTTTAGCGGCTTTGTTTCTTTCAGTGTCTGTAGTGCCATCTGCCGTCTTAAAGTCAGGGTCGCTTACGTTCTTGAACTGGCTTGTTGCCTGAGTTCCAGACGCAGGAGTCTGATTCTCAGCAGCCTTGCCGTTAGCTTCAATTGAGGTTTCCAAACCATCCTTGTTGGTAGCGTCACCATCAAGAGCTTCACGCGCCTTATCCAGCTGAATCGTTGCGTTATCAATGCGCGCTTTAAGCGCTTCAGTCAGCTTGGCATCTTCTGTTGTACCAGCAGCCTTCAATGCCTCATTAGCTTCCTTCAACGCATTATCATATGCATTCTTCTTAGAATCAGAAGCATTGTAGTACTTAGAATCAGTAGGCGTTTTCTTGCCATCATTCGTCACCGCATGCTCGCCAATCGACTTCTGCAAATCACTCTTCTTGTGATTCGTCTGCGGCACGAAGATAAAGTTAATAGCCTTAGGAGTGTTATTCGCGTTCTTTCCATCTGGGAACGCATACAAGTACTGGTAGTACCCCATATCATATGGAGCAACAAACAGACGCGCTCTATAAATCTTGCCGTCTTTAGAAGCAACTTCTACAGGCTGCGCATCATCATCCCACTTATATTTGTCGGTCTTTGCTAGCACATTACCCATATCCACATCGGTGCCTGCAATCTGAGGGTCGCCATTCCAATATGGGCCACTCATAATACCAAGCGTAAGCTCGCCAGTTGGCTGGTCATCTTTAAGCACGTAATGCATGTAGGATTTTTGAGGCTTGCCGCTACCTTCGCTGTCAAGTGATTCGCCGCCAGTAAGCGTGCGCAAACCAACGTTTGGATCCTTCGGAGTAGCTTTGAGTAACTTTATAACGTCGCCAGACTTAAACACGGCAGCCTTGGTTGGATCGTAGCGGTAAATGATTGTCTTATGGTCTTCACTCCACGAGAGACCTTCGTCAGACTCACGATTAGCAATCTTCTTATTAGATTCTTCCCACGAAACGGTGTAATCCTTGCGAATATTAACAAGTTTTGTAAGCTTGCCTGTTTTTACATCAGACTTAAACTCAGCAACTGCTTTATCGGTCTTGATTTTAACGGTAATAGCGTTTTCCGCCATACCGTTCGAAATTCCATCATTGGCGCGACCAGATGCAGTAATATTGCCCGTAATATACTCAAGAGAAATCTGCTTTTCATAATCGGCTTCAGTCAAGCCTAGTTCTGTATTGCTCTTGTTAGCATCATAAATCGACTTCTTAATGCGCGCAATTTCAGCATCAGAGTAGCCAATCGGGTTGTAAACAAATGTTGCTTGGTCGCCAGTCGGAATATTAACATCAGCCTCTGCAACCTTCTTCAACACAAGGTCGCGCAGAGCAATCTTTGGCGCGTCTTTAGACTCCACGCCGTCGAAGTTAATTACAGCATTACCAGCATTGTCAAATGTAATTTTATCTGGAGATACTCCATTAATCCTGGCAAGCTTCTTTGCAATTTCATTCTTTACATCTTCGGATACATTGGATGTGTCGTCCACAATCGGCTTTTCGATACGCGTATCGTAGCGCGCAACCGTAAGCGCTAGCGCCTCAGACTTGTAGCCCAAATCAGAGATGAGGTATGTATTGAGTGTTTGAGCGCCAGTTTTATAGGTGGTTACTGCAGCGCCTTTTTCAGAGGTTACCGTGTTAATTGTAGTTAATTTACTATCGTCATACGCCTGTTTATCGGTAATAACCACCTTTTTATAAGGGTCATCAGGCGTCTGAACAAATTTATCATTCGCTCCAGTGCGGCTACCAACACCCTTAGATGTACTTTCAGTTTTAATTTGCTCACGAATTGATTTCTTACCAGTGGCCTCGGTAGGAGCATCCAGAGCCTGTTTAAGCCTTGCACGAATTTGTTCGTCAGTAAGCTGCTCATCATACTTTAGAACAATCGAACCAGCATTTTTAGGCGGAACAAGTGTTGTTGCACGCACAATATTCGTTTTGTACAGCAGAACTTCTTTACCGTCATTACCTTTTCCGTACACGTAAATACAACGGTTGGCAGCATACTTTTCTGCACTATTAAGATTGCCATCTCTATACAACTTAGTCATGGTAAGCGTGGCTGTGCCATCTGCATTTACCTTAAAATTGTATGTACCGGAATATGATTGATGCGGGTCACCAGCATCTGGAGCCGAATAATACTCAAGAAATCCCATTGACGTGTTAGTAATAGAATTAATATCAGACGGGAAAATAGCTATATTGGTAATAGTTCTACCGTCTTCTGGCTTTGCAAACTTAAAGGTTACTTCTTGATTCTGGCCATTTTCAACGTAAACATTGTCAGACTTGCCCCATGCGTACATGTTAGGCAGTGTGTCTTTTTTATCTTGTGAAAGTTCGATTGTGCTGTTAGATTGTGATTGAGGCGCTCGTCCAGGGGTCGTTGCGCGATCTGTGACAACAGTACTATCATCAGGTTGCTTATTTGCATCTAGCGAACGCCTTGCACGCTTCTTTGCACCAGATTCTGAAGGAGTGCTATTTTCTGCAGTATTCTGTTTCACATCTTTGTTATCTACAGACCTATTATAAGTCTTAGCATCCCCTCCCTCAGTGCCCACAACCTTCTGCTCAGCATTATTATCAAGCTCAGTAACATCAGAATTAGCGCCTTCAGCATTTACTACAGTCTGCTCAGTAGGTTTAATCTGCTCAGTCGGTTCTTTCTTAGGTTCTTTCTTCTTATTTTGCTCCTTCACTTCACTATTAGGAGTCTCATACTTAGAAGACTCATTCTTCTTACCAATTACACTCTGCTCTTTTGCAGGATCATTCGTATTAACAGGCGCAGAAGTATTCGCCTCCACAGCCATTGCAGGAGTTGATCCAAAAGCAATAGCAGCACCAGCAATCACGCCAGCAGCTCCAGCGGAAAGAGCGGCCACTTTGCGGATATCAACAGCCTTTGCAACACCTTTGTTGACTGCAGAATCCAATGCATTCTTTGCAATCTTATTGGCGTGCTTACCGGATTTTGTAGTCATTTTCATCTTCTTTCCATTAGAAAAATAGTCAAAAATTTTGAATGCTCTAAACCTATGAGCGACAAAAAGTCATAAGCTCTAAAAAGTAGTTATCTAATTTTCAATAGTGTGCAACTATAAAGGAGTAGCAGTCGTTGATTAGTCATTGTAACATCTAAAGAATATTTTTAATACTTAATAAACAAATGTTTACGGCAATTAGGGGCGCATACCCCCCCCCCCCAAGCCTTTTATTTTAAGGGTTTTTGCGAGATAATTTTTTCAA